>Ga0070749_10001115_pt1 | contig 18162 bp, 21 predicted proteins | sample VirMetDEL_Nov_18_FD_75180 | JGI IMG/M metagenome (GOLD analysis project Ga0070749, IMG submission 75180) | Aqueous microbial communities from the Delaware River and Bay under freshwater to marine salinity gradient to study organic matter... | ecosystem: Environmental > Aquatic > Marine >...
AGCTGAATTTTCTGCTTTCTGTTATGGAATGGATAACTTTGTGTTTGATGAAGTTGTGCCACAAGAACTTATTCTTGGTAATGGAATTGAATTAGAGTTAGCTGCTGCCCCAGAACTTAGTTCCTCTTTGTTTGGCGGCTTGGGTTGTTTACTACTTTTACAGAGAAGAAGGAGATATTAATTTCCTGTTGACTTTTCCGAAAAAACTAACCAAAATATAACACGTATGAAGAATACTATTCTGACACTACTGATGGGTGCTTTTATTAGCACAACAAACGCCTCAGTTCTTAATGGACTTGACGCTGAAGCTGGACTTAAGTTCAGTACTTCAACACTTAGCAAAGGACTCATCCTTCGCGAAGACTCTATCTCAGCAGATGTTTTTGTTTCTACAGAAGCCGCTGGTGGTAATGTTGCTGTTTCAGTTGGCGTTTACGATGTAGATGGAGGAGGAACTGATACTGATCTTTCTCTTTCATATGCTCGTCCTGTTAATGTCCTTGGACAAGATCTTGTCGCAGACCTTAGCTACAGTCAACTTGACTCTGCTTGGGGTGGATTCGATCTACTCTCACTTGGAACTGTATATCCTCTTGGATATGCTGATCTTAGTGCAGCAGCTTGGACTGAAGTTGGTGGAGACAACCAGCTTGGACTTCAACTTGGCCTTTCTAAAGGATTTGAGTTGATTCAAGAAGGTCTTGTTTTCGTACCATTCGTTGAAACTAACTTTGCTGACGAATACACCGCTATCGAAGCTGGAGTTACTGTTTCTTATGACCTTGGAGCTGGACGCTCTATCTCTGCTAAAACTGCCTTCAAAGACAATGACGCAGATGGTGCTGGTTCACTCGATGGATCTTGGGGCTACGCTGTAGCTTTTGGATACAAGTTTTAAGGTTAGTGGATAACCTTATTTATGACAATGAAAAGCCCCTCTTTCGAGGGGCTTTTTTATTACTGATTGTAAATCTCGCGCTCTAACTTTCTGTACCGAGCATCAGAATGCCAAATCTCATCAGTTTGAGGAGTGTAGATCCCCTCCTGAGTCTGAATCGCTTGACCCGCTTGAAGCTTCAAGGAAGACGGCTGATATATGTTTAAACTGGTCGTTTTCGGCTCTGAGCTGCCCCCGCAAGAAGTCAGCCCGATCATTGGAGTCATTGTCACCAATAGCACGTAACTTTTCAATTTCTTCGATAAGTTCATTTTTCTTTTTGTTATGTTTTTCTGTAATTTCAAAAAATGCAAGCTTATTCCTTAAAGCAAGGTAAAGCTTAAGACTTTGAGCTAGGGTTTTGATTAAGGACATCATTGCACTATTATATACACTCTAAAACCTGTTTCCATTCCATTTCCCCAATAATCGCGGTCAATTTGCTAATATCCGCTTGAGTAAACTTCTGGTACTGTCCTTTCAACTTCTCTGGCATTGAAATCTGTTTTACTTTTGCCCCAGAGTTTTCTGCCATTTTGTCAGCAATATCTTTAAAAGATACGGAGGTGCCAGTACCAACATTGAAGATGCCAGAATCGTCATGGTGAAGCATACGATAATGAACTTCACAAACATCTTCCACATGCACGAAGTCCCTGCTTGCTTTGGTCCTAAAAACTTTGATCTCTCCATCTTCTTGTACTTGTTTAATAAATTTAGTTACTGGGCTTGCCTGATCACCTTTATGATCTTCATGAGGACCATAAACATTAAAATATCTAAAGCCCTGATAAGGGTATTTCTCATTAAGAAGCCAGTTATCGAACATATACTTACTATAAGCATATGGGCTTAGAGGAATACAAAACTGATCCTCCTCAAATGTTTCTGCTGTACCGTATACAGAGGCACTGCTTGCATATTGGAACTTAATACCTAGATTCGCGCACATCTGATAAAGCGTGCCAGAATATATAAAGTTCTCATTTAAAATCTTTTTTAAATCCTTTTCTGTGGTACTAGAATTTGCACCAAGGTGGATTACGCCTTGTACAGCATGAAGGTCAGGGAATTCTTGTTTATTTTTTTTCTTATCGAATTCAACTACCTCAATACCTCTTTTACGCAAATAAGGGCATAGGTTTTTACCTATGAACCCTTCACTGCCAGTAACTACAACACGTTGCATAACGTATTATATTACAGCTCGCCTTCGTCTTCAACAATTTCTTCTACCTCTTGTAGAAATGGGAATCCATTAAGTAGATCCTGATGCTCTGCGAATGACTCATCATCCCAGCCCCACTCAGAGAACTGCTCTTCATCATCCCAAGCAAGTACATCTTCTGATGCCATAGAGCTTACAGGCTTCTTCGCCCAGAATTTACAACTCCAGTACCGAGGAGTAGTCTTGTCTTTAGCGGTATCACAATTGTGTCGCGCTCTAAAATTACGACGACGATCTGGATCATCACGCTTGATCTCCATGTTAGGATCACCAAACTTAACCATGATCACATTACCAGTCTTTGGGTTTTTGACATAAACACCAAACTTCTTGCTAGAACCTTTTGGTAATCTAAATGGTTTATTTAAAGTCTTTTTTTCTGCCTCTGAGTAATCAATATCTTCAATATCCTGATTTGATTCTGCTGAAGCATCAATCTTTACAAAGTCTAAACGAGCAAGGGCAAAGTCAAGTTCATCGAAATCAACAAACGCTCTTCCTTCTTCCTCCATATAATAATCTTCAGAACCCTTTGCAATGTCCTGATCTGCTGCACGATAAGCCTTTTTAACTTGGCCACCACGCATCATCTTTAAAAACATATTCACCCTAGCCATCGCCCACTGACCTCTGGTCTTATTGGGACGGTGACTAGAGCTAAATGCTCCCGCACCACGGCGGTACACTTTCTTCAGTTGAGATAGAGTAACCTTCTTGGAATGCTTTTCGTTATGCTCTTTCACTTTATTTTGAAGAGCAGAAACTACTTTGTCTGAAAAAGTAATTGATTTACCATCTTTACCTGCGCTGCCCTTTTCGTTCTTACTAGAACCTTTTTTGCGCTCGCTTGGCTTCGCAGGGGTTTGCGCCCCGCTCTTAGGCCCAGACCGCTTTGCAGACTGAGACTCTAGGAAATCCTTTGCTTCTTTAGAAAAATCGTATTCCATTTACTTTGGTTACACTTCTTTTTCGAAAACTTCAGAATATGTTTTAACTTTTTCTTCCTCTGACATTGATTCAAACTGTTCATTAACTGTATTAGAAGCTAATGCGCTAACGATATCAATCAATTCAGAGAAAGTTAAATTAGAAGCCATGCGATTAACAAGCTCCTTTTTCAACTCTGTTTCTTGTTCATCAGTCATCTTTTGACTCATAAACACGAAGGTCTGGCTGGTTAGAACCTTTTTCTTTGTACTTGTTTGTAAAGCACACGATCTTAAGGGACTTACCACCAACTTTAATGCTACCAGAATAGAAAGACTGATTACTTCCGTCTACACGCCATAAGGCTCCGACTTCTCTATCCTTCCAGTCTGACGACTTTTCATTATTATTCTCCATAGATAATTTGGGATTTTTTGTTCTTAGGCAACTGGTTATAGCGTTTCTTCAGCCTACGATAGATACGCTTTTGGATTGGCTCGCAGTTCTGTACATCAATATTACAGATACTGCGAAGCTCTCTTGACTTTCTACCATTCATAATGGTACTATCCAAGATTCACAGAAGCAACACTTGATTTGGCAAGCTTGCGACGAACTTTGCGATTGCGATCATATACATTAATATATGAGGCAGTCTCATTAATGAACTGAGCATTCAGTACATCACCTTGGGTAGTGTATAGTCCAAAGAATCTTCCCTTGGACTCACGGATTGACCGAAGAGCGGTCATCTGTTTTCTAGTTAGCTTCTTCATAGCTCTATATAATAAAGCTATATTTCTATTTGTCAAGTAGCTTTCTGACATTTTTTAATTTAATTACTGATTTATTGAGTAGAAGCTCATTAGTAATAAATTTATTAATGTTTTTTTCTATCTTGGAATCTAATTCCTTTAAGGTCTTAGTGTCAGAAGAGAATCTTTTAATGAAATCAAAATTAAATTTAAGGTCAACAAAATTTAATTTAAGTGATTTTTTAATCTGCTTGAGCTTTTGCCACAGTACACGACGAATATCACGATCATTCAATTTATGGAAAAATATTTCACAATCAAAGTACTGCTTTAACTCAGAAAAAACCACAGACTCTGGAATATCCTCATTAGTATTGAAGCCCATAGATTTCGACTCAACTATAGAACTGGTCAAAAATATTTTGCAGTTTGTAAAGTCAGCTATGTCACCATTGTTCATTTGTAATTTACCCTCTTTAAAAATTTGAGCAAAGAGTGTTTTAGCAGAAGCATGTACTTTGTGGAAGTCATCAATAATAATTATGCTATTAGGATGAATGTTAACCTTCTCACACAATGAAGTGTTATTGTTTCTTTCTGAGACAATTTTAAAAGGAGCAAACTGATCTGAAAAATGAACACCATTATAGTACAAAATGTTAGCACCACTTTTCTCTAAATCGTTTTCAAGAAGCGTACAGAAAAAAGTTTTCCCTGTAGATGAACCACCACTTAAACAATAAGTACTTGGGGCAGATGACTGCTTCTTCTTGAAGCCATAATTAGAAATTACAATTTCTTCTTTTAAGTCTCGTAACATTTTACGATGCCCCACGAATGTCTTAGATAAGCTAGAAACCATGTTATGAAGTATATGAGACTTACACAGCGGATTCTCCTTTTTAGAGTAGAAGTCCTTAAGATGCTGTAAAGTGACATCTGGTTGCTCTGCCGTCATTCTATCAGACCAATCCTCCATCTTATCACTCATAAGAGCCATCAACTCTTGGTAGGGATCACCATCTTTAATTTTTTCGATTATGTTATCTTGCAATGATTTAATGTCAGGATCTAAATCCCAGTAATTAACCTTTGCTTGTGCGCCACAATGATCAATCACATCAATCGCTTTGTCAGGATAAAATTTATTAGGAGTGTACTTCTCACAAAAATCTACAACGCTATCAATAAATTCATCTGTGTACTTAACACCATGAAACTCTTCGTAGTATTCTGTAATAGAAGGAAGAATTTCCTTCATCTGGAATTTAGAAGGCTCTTTGATTGTGATCCTCTCAAACCTACGATCTAAAGCAGTATCTTTCTTAATTGTATTCGTGTACTCATTAATCGTAGTGGCACCGATACAACTAATTGTTCCTCTAGCTAACTCAGGCTTGAGAATGTTAGATGCTTCGAGAGAGTTTTCTGTAGTTCCTCCAGCACCAACTAAAGTATGAATCTCATCGATAAACAAAATGATGTTATCATACTTCTTAACCTCATTGACAAACTTCTCCAATCGCTCCTCAAACTGACCACGATACTGCGTACCAGCAACCATGCTAGACAAGCTAAGAGAATAAATTACTTTATTAGCAATAAGCTCTGGAACTTCACCATCTACAATCTTAGAAGCAAGACCTTCGACAAGGGATGTTTTACCTGTACCAGCAGGACCAACTAAAATTGCATTTGGCTTTTTCTTTCTGCAAAGCACTGTGGCAATTTCAGAAATCTTATCGTCAAAGTCTACAATCTTATCAAACTTACCATTTACAGCCTTCATGTTTAAGTTCTCTGCAAACTCAGATAAGATAGTATTCTCATCAAACATATCCATGAGAGTCTCTGGCATGTCAAGATCAAGTACAGAATCTTGATCTGTTGGATTTATAAAATCATCCGAATCTTTAATGAACAAAGTCACATCTTGAATCAAATCTTCTAAAAGATCTTGAGAATAAATTTCTTTAGCGCACTTAGGCAAGGATTCTGGGTTGAAGAAATTAATTAATAAAACTTCTGGAGGAATATAATCTAATTTAAAAAGATTAGCTGCTGTGTTCTCGCAATACTGAAAAAAGTTTAATGTTTTTTTATCAAAGTTTGTAGAACAATGTTTCGTTTTCTTCTTTGCTTCCATCACAATGGAAGATTCTAATAACAACGATTCAACCAACCCGTGTTGATTCAATATATGACTACAAGATAAGCTAAGGTCACTTATAAAACAATGAAACAAAATATCTAAATCAACATTCTGCCTATGCAACTCTTTTGCTATTTCTTTAGCATTGGCTATAACGCCATTAATATCTGGGGTGAAAGGCAAGTTTGTCATTTCTGTTTTAAGTCTCTGAGTTTCATTAAAATTTTTGTTTCAACAACTCGTACTGAGTTAATGAAGTGTGATCCGTTATTTTTGACTGCGTTTAGTACAAGCACATCTTCTTTCTTCAGCTTGTTGTCTCTTTGGAATTTAGATAACTTATCTTCTCTTGCGTTATCCATAAGAAGAAATCTTGAAGAAGCCGTATTATCTGAAGCCTCTATGATCATGTACTTATTACCAGATTGAGAAGTTCTAACGAAGAAGTCTTTAACCTGACACACTGTTTTGAAAGCAGTATCTGTAGAAAGCTCTGAAACCTCTTTAAGAGAAACGACTAGATCACCAAGCTCATCTCTAAAGCAATCTCTCAAATCATAAGAGTAACTATAACCAAGAAGGCTATTCTCATACCACCAATCAGAAAACTTTTGGTGCTTTTTATTCTCTCTGTAGATCTCTTTGTACTTAGAGAAGTTCTTTTTGAAAGTCTCAAACCTCTTAGGAGAAATTACAGGTTTATTGTCATCACCTATAACCTGCTTTTCTACAACTTCAGAAATACAGTTTAGTACATCATAACCAAAACGCTCACCCATCTTAACAAAGTTTCTCTTCTCTCTATCTGTAAGAAGGTTAAACGCTTGAGCTTCAAGTACAAGCCTACTTCTATCTTTACCACCATAATCCATGGTTCCAGCCTGAATAAGAGCAGCTAGTACTGAAATATTTATACCACATTGTTTGGCGGCGGTAAACACTTCATACTTATTGTTGAATTGAATTCCTCTAAACTCAACCAAACTCTCAAGAGACTTAATCGAGATACCTTTAATACTATTCAACCCATAACGTATGTTGTGATCCTCAATAGTGAAATTAGTAGAAGACTTAAACAAACTTGGTTGCAATAAACGAATACCAAAATCAGGAAGCTCTTCATTCACTCCAGTAATAACCCCAAGTGGATCAGGATCAAACTCCGAAGATTCAAGTACAGATAAAAAGAATTCTTTTGGATACTTATACTTAAGATAAACTGTCTTAGCCGCCAAAGCAGCATAGGCAAAACTGTGAGACTTGTTGAAGGAATAATTCGCAGAAGCATCAAGAGCATCCCAATAGAATTTACAGATATCCTCATCAAGACCAAGCTTTTCTCCAGCAGCATAAATCTTCTCTTCCCATGCTGGCATCTCATCAACCTTCTTCTTACCAACAATACGCCTAAGAATTTCAGCTTCTTCAAGAGTAAGACCAAACACCTTGTGAGCGATTTGCATCAACTGCTCTTGATACAAAATAACATTCTTAGACCAAGAAAGAATCTTGTCTAACTCTGGGTGAAGATTCAAATCAGAAGGAGCCATCTTCTGCGTACAATAATCAGTAACGAATTGCAAAGCAGCAGGACGAGCCAAAGCAACAACGTCAGAAAGCTCATCTAAGTTTTCTGGTTTTACCGTCCTACAAACTTGGAAGTTAGTGTCAGCAGAAATCTGGAAAAGACCGACAGGGTGATTGAAGTCCTGTAGCTTCTCATAAATGAATGGATCATTTGGATCAATATCCTCAATAGCAATACCAATCTTCTCACAAGTTTTGTGGGCGATTGTTAAAGTACGTAATCCAAGAATGTCGAACTTAACCATCAAATCTGCGACATCATTCATGTCATATCCAGTTACAAGATCACCATCTTTGGTTTTCTGTAATGGTACGACATCTTTAATGGATTGAGAGCAGATAGCAATTCCAGAAGGATGAACTCCAGTATTCTTGATTAAGTTCTCTATCTTCTTTGCGTTCTCAAAAGTTCTTTTATGCCTTTTAGCCCAAGAATCAAACTTTTCGTTTTCTTCTCTTGAATGATCTAAAGAAAAAACTTTACCATGGAGTTTTGGAATCATGTCGCTAATCCTATTAGCGTCAATTTCCTTTACTTCATCAAAATATTTTGTCGCTTCTCTAATACAAAGCTTAGAAGAGAAAGTGTTAAAGGTTAAAATTTTTGCCGTCCTACCAAAATGCTTATTCTCAATATACTCAATAACTTTGTACCGCTTCTCATAACTAATGTCAGAGTCAACATCAGGAAGAAGACTACCAACCAAGAACTCCTTACCACGAATATCGTGTACAGTTTTAGCACGACTCTTTGAAACAAATCGCTCGAAGAACAAGTCATGAGGAATTGGATCAATATCAGTAACACCTAACAAGTAAAGTACAAGAGAACCTGCCGCAGATCCTCGACCAGCTCCTGTTGGAATGTCATTGTCATGACAGAAGTTCATTACATCCCAGTTGAGTAGAATATAATCAGTAAAGCCCAGCTCAACAAATGTTTCTAACTCCTGTACTGTCCTGTCGAAATAAAGTTTTTTGTTTTTGTATTTTACAATACCTTTATCTCTAAGACCTTTTCTAGAAAGCTCGTATAAAATCTCTTTGTTTGAACTATCTGCACCTAACCCTAACTCAGCCAATTTCTCTTCACTAACCAGAGTCTTTGGAAGTTCTACTCCAGCTGGCTCGCAATCGTCGTAACCTTTAAAATCTTCAAACATTATAATTCCATGTGTTTCTTCAGGGCAGTGAAAACCTCAAAGCACTTTTCAATATCGTACATCGCATTGTGCAGCTTACTCTCCTCAAACTCAATGCCAAAATACTTCAGCAATTGATTCTGTGAGACTTTCGCTTTCAAAGTTCTATCATGAATGATCTTGTACTGCCAGCTTAAAAAGTCACCTTTTGGTTTATCCAACTCTTCTCTATAAGCCTTACCCAAGGCGCGAGTATCGTAGATTCTTTTTAAGTAAGAGTAATCTGGTTTTTCACCAAGAATTCTTTGCAGCTCTGCGATCATATAAACATCAAAGCCAAGCAAGTTCTGCCCGACGATCTTGTACTGAGGGTCGTATAGATACTTTTTAAAGTCAGCCCATACTTTTTTAGGCGACTCTTTTTTCTCGTTGTACTCGTCCCAAGTAAACCCAGTAAGCTTCTGCACAAGATCTGGCACATCTAAATCGCTAAAGTGGATATAACGATCATGCCTTTCTTTTACTTTGTTGCCCTCACAGACAATCCATGCAAGCTGCCATGGGCGAGAAGAATGAAGATTCAATCCTTCCGTCTCTGTATCGAAAACAATATACTTTTGATTATACGGTAGCATCTTTGTATGACTCCCAGCAGAACTCGTCTGAACAGAAGTGATTTAGGTTAGGGTTAGAGAATGTTGGAGACTTGCCTTGTCTTCTATTACAGACAGCCTTGTACATCTGGAAAGCATGGAAGTCATCTTTATTCTTGTAAAAGATACTTTTTGTTTCCTTTGTTTCTACGCCAAGCTCATCTATAGCTTGTTTGATTTGAAAATCAAATGGGTGGTTATTATCTTCAACAAAGTAAGTGTGATCAAATTTACTAAGATCCATTTGAGACATGCCAAAATAAAATAGATTATTGCATAAGTAAGAATCGTAAAATGGTACGGCGATTCTTATATCCTTGAAGTCTTCAGTTGAGTAATTCTTCATTACAACAGCTTTGGCTTCACTAGTATTAGCCTCTGTATAAAGATCCTTAACTTTCTTGAGACCTTCATTATTCTTAGCAAAGAAGATTAGCTTACTGGGAGTCTCTTCTTGAGAGTCGTCGTGTAGTACTGAAATTCTTAGACCAAAGATCAATTTAATATTTCTCTCTGAAAGAGCCTTATTGAAAGCTCTAAATCCATAAAAAGAATCTTCAACTAAAACAACCTCTTTTAGCTCGTTAATTTCGGCGATGTCTAGAATCCTATCTAGCGTCAATATAGAGCGACCTATGCTGAATTGACTTTTAAATAGCGGGATCACATAAGAAGACTATAGCAAATCCTGCGACTTGTCAAAAGAAAAAGCAGGACATCCAGAATATTTTTTCTGTTCAATGGATGCTCCCTTGCCGTCTTTAAGAAGCTCTTCTAAATCTTCCTTTGTGTAAGATGATCGTACAAAGTTGCCATCTTCATCGAGAAGTGAATAATACGAAAATGGAAACTTAAATGGACAATGCCACATTAAGTCTCCGTTCTTTTTCAACTGACCCACGTACTCAGCTCTACCACAAACAATCCTACCAGCAAAGCCATCTTCTTTAGCTGGATAACCTTTATCCCAAGCAAGGCCACTTATAGCAGCCTTTTCATTAAAGTTATTAATCACAGACTGAATCTCAGTCAAGAAATACTCAAAGCCTTCCAAGTCAATGTCATCAAGAGGCTCCATCTCTAAGTAACCCTCTCCATCAAGATCAAACTTGAGGAACAAGAATTCCATCTTGCGCTTGAGGTATTCTGGGTACAAATATTTGACAGCAAGACAGTACATAAAGTCCTGCATGTTGTCGGTATATTCTTTGCCTTCAAAAATACTCTTGGATGTTTTAAAGTCTCGAATAACAGCAGTTTTTTTTCTTTTAAATAAAAATAGCTTATCAATGAACCCTAAGATTCGGTAGTTCTTGCCATCCTCATTTACAGAAATATCAAAGTCTTTCTCAGAGATAGCTTCTGTGGGCTTGCCTTCAGCATCACCAAAGAAATCAAAATTAAGACCCTCAACAGTCATCTTGTTGATAAGATCCATGTTCTCAAAATCAGAGATCTCATATTTCTTCGCATAAGCCTCCACCATGCGTTTAATCGGTGGACTAGCATTTATGTCCTGAGCTTTGATAATCGCCTTGTAGTGCTTCCTATGGCGTGGATTACCTAGATTCTCAAATACTGCGTGACAGATTGTACCACGCAGTGAACCATGATTAGATTTGTCTGGGAGTCGGAGATGGTATTTAGACCAGTACTGCCACGTACAAGTTTGAAGAGTTTTGATTCTTGAAGCTGATAGTGGCTTGTTCTCCGATTCAACCATAATAAAATTTATATTTTTTCTCGAACTTCTTAAAGTTTGTAGAAAAAGTTTTATTGACCCCTTTGCTATCCATGTCCTTTGCAAAGTCTAGAACTCGCAACATAGAGTCTTTATGAGACATATTATAAGAAAAATCTACATACTTATCTATATTTTCTTTAGACATCTCACCAAAATCATTAGCTGAAGGTGGTGCAAAGTAAATATTTTGAAAATCAATCACTTCGATTAATTTAAAAATTGATTTTATTGAACCTTGAAACCCTCTATTTGTCTCAGAGTTAGAATCATTATTGAAGGCAATATAGATTTTATTGATCGGCAAAGAGTTCAACCGAGCAATGAACTTTGGAGAAATATTTAAACCAAAAGAAACAAGGACGTTTTTTACTCCAGCGTCATACAAAGAAATACAGTCGCCAATAGACTCAACGATATATACAGATCCAGACTCAATAATCGCATCCTGTACCTCTTGAATAGAATAGAATGGATAAAACCAATTAGAACACTTACCTAAGTGCAGCCACTTGGGACGGTTATCATCTGTTACCTTACGGCCAGAGAATCCATGGATTTTACCATCCTGTCTAAAGATGGGAAAGATGACTCTCTGGTACATTTTGCCAGACATAGCCAAACCACAACGAAAATCTTTAAGCGTCTTCTCAGATACACCACGATCAAAATAGAAATCGTAATGCGGAAGCAAACGACTAAGTGCTGAAACTGGATATGTTTTTTCTTCGCTCAAAAGATTTTTTTTAGGTACCCTATGACTAATAGTTACACTATCTTTCTTAATATAAGAAGCGATAACACCTTTGTCATTAGTGTTGAGAGTTTTTTGAATCAAAACCTCGAAGGGAAGAAACATAGAATCTTCTACAAAATCCTTCCAAACACCTGTGTCTTTATAAATTTGTAGAGCTGTAGAATTATCTCCTACTCTATAGACAGCATTAGTACGCCAATAAGCCCCGTGATCTTTTAAGCGGTAACCAAGCTCCTCAAGAATGTCTTTGTAATTAAGCATCTCTCAAGACCATTGGGATTGCATCATCCTCTTCGTTTGTCTCTACGTTGACATCGATATTATTCATAGAATCAACAATGTCTTGTAAGTCTCCACGCTCAGTTACTCTAAAGTTTTCAATCTTCAAATTAATGAAATTAGCTCTATTGCTTCCATCTGGCATTTGAACAGGATTGATAGCACGAAGGGCTTCTCTACCAAGGTGACGGGCTTTTAAGTTAACAAGCTTATGAGTACCAAATCTTTCCCCCTCTTCATGGATCTCGTCTGCGACCTTACGTCGAAGCAAGAATAAGTGAGAACAAAATTGAGTAATTCCATCTGAGAGAGAAACTACACTTTCGTCATCCACAATACTGTTTGCTTGACGGTTGTTTGTAATACCAAATCTATTTGCTTGTACGGAAGTCATCATAGACACACAAGGCTTCCCATCAAAAGCAAGATCTCTGTGAATAGTTTGTTTGAACTTGTGTACCATTGCTGCAACTTGCTGCCAACCATCAACCTTACCCAAAGAGTTAAAGTCAGTCTTAATATAGTCGAAACTAAAAATCAATGGATTGCCACGCCCAATCTTAGAATAGTAAAACCGCTTCAAGAGAGAACACATTTCATCAGCAGACATTCCTGCGACATTCTCATAATAAAACTTCATCTTACCGCTCTTAATTTCTTTTAGAGCCTCTCTGACCTTTTGCACAACCTCTTCAGCAGACCAATCTTTGTAAGAAGATGTGCGCCATTTACCAGTCTGTAAAAGCCAAACAGGAATACCAGTCATTGCAGAACACTGTCGGAAAATAAGTTCTTCTTCACTCATCTCTCCGTTATCAAAGTGCAAAACAGGTACATCATACTTAGCAGAAGTACGAGTTGTATAATCCATACAAAACTGAGTTTTACCAACACCAGAACGAGCCACAATAACAGAAATGTTTCCTGCTAATAATAGAGAGCCATAAATATCATTAACTCTTTTATGAGGTCCAAGCATACCAAAATCAGTGATTGGATTATTACCCCTCTCCTCAACAACATCCTCCATCATTTCAAAAAGATTGACTGGACCAGAATCCGCAACCTCAAAGTTTTCGATGCTGTCGTTGTACATTTTGTCAGCCTTCTCAACTATCTCAGAGTACTTTAAACTAGGATCGGCTTTTTTTACAAAGTTAGCTACGTCTCTACAAGAGTTATAAATCTCTCTACGTGCAGTAAACTTCTTCAGCTCTTTAACAGAAGCTAAAAAGATCTCTTCAGAGATCTTATAAAATGCAAGCGAGTAAATATACTCAGATACATCGATGCTATCTGGAAAGGTAATCTTGAGTTGATTAATCCTCTGAATCAAGATTGTTTCATCTATAGTCTCTGCATTATCAAGAGCATTCCTAATTAATTTAAAAATAGAAATGTTTACTTTAGACTCTTCACTATAAAAGTCTTTGTCGTTTAAAAACGAAGAAATCTCTTCCCATTTATATGGGTGCTGCAAAAGACCACTTAAGGCTTTCTTTTCTAAATCGTACGAAAAGATCATTCTTCAAGCTCCTTACCTACAAAAACCTCTACCAATTTTGATAAGGCCATATCAACGCAAGCATTTTGAGTTTTAGAAGCAACACTAGGTTGCCCCAACTCATTTACATAAAACAAAAAGAAACCTTTATTCCCTCCATTTGGAGAGCCAGTACAATCATATATCTTGGTTAAGATTGATTGAGGCAATGAGACACCTTCTTCTTTATTATGCTTCATATTATGTTTAACTGTTTTAGTAAGTCTTCAGTTATCTTATCTTTTTCTAAGACCCTTGCAAGAGTTATCTTGTTGATTTCACAAAAATACTCCTTTTCTTCGTCTCTCTGAAGTTGAGATAAAAAGTTTTGACGGGAGTTAGAGTGAAAGTGCTTATTAAATTGGTAATGTTGATTGCCATCAACCTCAACTGCAATGCCCCTACTGGCATTATAAAAATCTAAAGTCATCCTTGTCCCAACAACAGGGAGTTCTTCAAACACTATGTCTGCTGCCCAATAAGGATACAGAAGATCTTTGACTCTTTTTTGTATTTTAGATCGGCATTTCTTATCCCAATCAATTAAGTACTTTGTTGAATTCTTAACCTTCTGCTCTCGCCCTCTTGTAGTTAAGAATATCATTTTAAAATCTTTTCTTGTACGAACTTCTTTAGTGATTCTGTAATCTCATGCTCCTGCTCAAGATATTCATAAATAGAAGCCATCCCTTGAAACTTAGGCTTGATTTCAAGACCCTCTTCAGAAAGAAAAGAAATAACCTCTTCATCAAGAGAAAACCAAGCTCCAGCTTTTTCAATATACTCCCACATCATCAACATCTCAACAATCTCTCTTTCGACCCAAATTGACTTACCGTTAGTACGGCCATGTTTAATTGGATACTTGACTGTTTGACCAGTAGTCTCGTTTGTTGACTTACAGATAAGAACTTTAGCCATATGACCATAGATTTTATTATCTGGAGTAATCTGCTGATTTGGTTTTTCAAGAATCTTGTCAGACTTGTTTTGTTTCTGGAATTCAAGAATCCAATCAGGATAGTGAAGAGCTGCATTGCCACCGCTAGCATTGGTTTGGTTGTTTGGATCACCCTTAGCGTAAGGGTTGACATCAATCCTTGACCGAACCTGAGAGATTAAGATGCACATATGACCGAACTTTGCCATTCCAATACTAACTCGCTTTAAGAAATCTGAAGTCATCAAAGCACCAGCAGCGACTTTGGCGGCATCACTGGTTGTCTTATCAAGTTCAGCTTTAGGAAGCAAGCCATCCATACTGTCGATGACAATGCAAAACTTTTCCTTGTTTGGGTTGTTACGAAGCAACCCTCTCAAATAATCAAAAACTACATCGAATACATTACATTCGAAAACTAAACACGTACCACTAACCCATTCCTTTGGATCAAAAACAAACTTCAACCCAGAACGCTTCTGGACATCTGAAGACAAACGACCTTCTGCTTTAATAAATAATCCCTTAGAATTATCTACAGAATTCATCATGTTGTGCATAACATGAAGAGCTTCGTTTGTTTTTCCTCCCTCGTTAGCACCAACAAACCTATGAACTCCTGCTGCAAATCCTCCACTAAGGAAAGAATCAAGGATCATAGAACCACTAGAGACAATATAATCTTCTGCTGTTTCTTGAAGATTGTAGTGGTAATCTTTATTGGCTTTAAAAAATTGCTCTGTATATTCGGACGTACTAATTTTACTCATCGTTTAAAAAATCTCTCAGGGTTCGTTTTCTGGATGTCATTACATCATCCCCTACTTTTTCAGAATGGTCAACTATTTTTTCTGAGTTTTTTGGCTTATACTCGAATTCGAGCTTCTTTTTTCTTAAGTAATCTTGCCCTTCTTTAGTCAAGAAGTACTTAATACTACCATTAAGATTAAACGGAGGCTTTACCTTACTAAGAAAGTCGATGTCATTATTAAATGATTTAAATATTTTGGTGGCAGTCATCATGTCTAATTTATAATTAGATGACTTACCGTCATTCAACATCCTCTTAATAAACTCCTTGCGCTCTTTGAAAAAAGACACTTCTTTCTTTAGAGTAGTCTTCTTCTTGAACTCAGTACTACATTCAGAACAGCACAATGCCCTAACCGCTTGGAGAGAGTTGCAGTTAGGGCATTGTTTTTTACCTCTAGGCATTAATAATGTCTAATACAATAATAAGTCTCTGTCAACCATTTTTCTAACAAGACTTAAAAAATTTGTCTTTGGCTCCCAACCAAGATCTCTGCGAGCTAATGAAGAATCACCTAAAAGTAATTCAACTTCTGCTGGACGATAAAACTGAGGATTGATTTGCATCAAAACTTGTCCTTCATGAATATACTTCTCATTTAGACCATAGCCAGTCCATTCGCATTCTTGTCTAGCAAAACCAGCAAAGTTAAAAGCTTCCTCAACAAACTCTCTAATCGTATGAGTTTCACCAGAAGCCAATACGTATTCTTTAGGCTCCTCTTGATTAAGCATTAACCAAACCCCCTGTACAAAATCTTCTGCATCACTCCAATCACGCTTTGTATCAACATTACCAAGCTCAAGAGGCTTGAATTTACCACTAGGATATTCATTCTTAATCCTAGCTACATTCTTTGTGATCTTACGAGTAACAAATTCTTCTCCTCGACGAGTACCCTCATGGTTAAACAACCAACCTTGAATCGCAAAAAGATTATAAGACTCTCGCCAAACTTTTACCATATGCCTCGCACTGGCCTTAGAAACGCCGTAGGGACTTCTTGGACGCAAAGGATGAAGTTCTGATTGCGGAGAATGCAAAACGTCTCCAAACTCCTCTGAGGAGCCAGCATTATAGTAGCGGCATTTTGGGCAATGTTTGCGGATAGCTTCAAGCTGGTACATAACAGCCATAGCATTTGTAAACATATGATTAGCTGGTTGAGTCCAACTAACACCAACAAAAGAATTGGCCGCAAAATTAATAAAATAATCTGGCTGCTCTTTAGCAATAACTTGTTCAGTATTGACGGAATCGGTAACGTCCAAGTCAATTAGACGAAATCTTGGATGATCTCTCAAATGAGAAATATTGACATGATTCTTAACACTAAGACGGCGAACACCTGCGATAATAGTATGCTCAGTATTCTTTAAAAGGTAATCCGCCATGAAACTACCATCTTGTCCTGTAACTCCTGTAATAATTACCTTCTTCATTTAAAAAAACTCTTCTGAATTAATGTTTTTGTCGTCTATAAATAAATCATAAGCTGGCTTGCCCATCTTAAGTTCATGGTACTTAACTCCAGCATCTTTGAGTTGCTTCTCTGTAAGATCAGACCAGTCAATACCACTTACCGAACCACGGGCAGTCCAGTATACAATTGTATTACCATCATCGTACAATCGATTAATGATTTCTATTCTTTCTTTGATAGGCTCACTTTTTTTGTACTCCATATCTGGAGTTCTAAAGATAGTGTTATCTATGTCAACGTAGATGATCATACATTAAATAAATTTCTTAAATCAACTCCAATGCATTTCAAATGACCATTATAAGATTCATCTGTACCATGTTGCTGCCAAGGTAGAGAAGGAAAATATTTTTTAATTTTATATAAATCACCACCATCAGAAACCAAAGCACCACTCTTATCAATAAAGCTGTTATCCAAATTCAATTCCTTGATGATTTCATCAGACCATTTAATGTCTTTCTTCCTCACAATAAAAGATAAGTCGTAATCATAAGTAAGACCAATACCTTCACTACAATCAAACCCAGATGCAACAAGAACTCTGACAAGAAGACCTAAATTATAAAGGTTAACGTGACCACCAACAATCTGATGTTTTAACGGTGGTACAGTAACAGCAAGAACACCACCTTCCTTTAACTTCTTTTTTACGTTTGTTAAGAAGGAAGCCACATTCACTTCATGTTCCAATACGTGACTAAACCAAATACAATCATAACTTTCGTCTGGAATAGAATCAGCTAAATCAGAAAAGTTCCCCAAAAATTTTGGTTCATGCTTTTCACACCCATCAACAGTATCAACGGTCTTACCGTTCATCTCAAACATTTTAGTATGCTTTTTGGGGCCACAACCAATATCCAAAACATTCTCAAACTCAAAATCTTTTAGAAGTTTAATGATCGCCCATCTAGCTCTCATTTGAGAACCAGTCTCTTGCTCTACTTCTTTAATCTGATTAAAATATTTATTAAGAACATTATTCATAAATTTTTGTATAAGAGTTCTGCAATTTTAAATTGCCATTCATAATCAATATCAAAAGCTTCTAATTCCTTCATCTCAAATAAATGAGGATCAGGAGGAGACTTGGTATCCATCCAAAATCCATCTTTAATGATATCCATCCTAGAAGCGTACAAGCAATGTGCTGCCTCATAAATAGGATCGATTAGCTTGGTATTCATAATGGTCAACCCTTTCCAGTCAGTTATACTGTTG
>Ga0070749_10001116_pt1 | contig 18162 bp, 27 predicted proteins | sample VirMetDEL_Nov_18_FD_75180 | JGI IMG/M metagenome (GOLD analysis project Ga0070749, IMG submission 75180) | Aqueous microbial communities from the Delaware River and Bay under freshwater to marine salinity gradient to study organic matter... | ecosystem: Environmental > Aquatic > Marine >...
GCGAAGTAGTCCTCCGAGCGGATTTCGGTCATCGGGCTCTCCCTATGGCGTCGGCGGCGAAGATGTGCCGGCCGACCCATTCGGCGACCGGCGAGGCGACCCCGTTCCCGCATTGTTTGTAGCGGTGGGAGTCGGCCTGTTCTTTCCCGTCGGCGTCCCACCTGGTCCAGTCGTCGGGCCAGCCCATGAGGCGCTCGCACTCGATCGGGAGGAGCCGGCGCACCGCGTAGGGGACGAGGACGGCGTGACCAGATGCGTTAGTTCCGGCTCGTAGGGTGGGACTGAGATCAGGATGTGGAGATGGGTCTGATGAGTAATGCGAGAAGGCGTAGGCGACGGCCTGGCCTCCTCCTTCGCGGCGAAGTGTCGGGAACGCTTCCTCCGAGGGTTGCGCGTCTAATCCTTGAGTATGGGAGAAACCAATAGGAACAAGAGACCCTTGCGTGACTTCTTGGATGTTGGAGTAGTTTTTCGCTCCCCATGTAGTTCCGATGGTTCCAATGGTGTCCGAGACTATTGGTTGGCCGACACCAGTCGACTGTTTAGTGCCGGCGCGGATGGCGTGATGTACCTCGTCGCCGCCTGTCGCGTTGTATTCGTCAAAGTTGACCGGCTGGAAAATGGTCTGGTCATTCGCCGTCGCAAGGGTTAGGGATTCCTCGGAGAGGAGGGGTCCTTTCCCTCCTCCCGGTTTGCCTTCTCGCTGGCGCATGACGACGACGCGACCGTCCGAAGCGCCTCGTCGAGAGCGGGTGGCAGACTCTTTCCACGCCGCTCTGAGCGGGACAAGATCCCGCGGGCCGCCTTCGCGGACAGGAAGTAACGGGTCGGGACATCCTCGAGCGGCACCAGAATCGAGGCAAGAGACGAGAAAGACACGGCGCCGGCGTTGGGCGACTCCGAAGTTCTGAGCATCCAGGACAGCCCACTCGGAGAACACCGCCCCGAGGTTGCCCATTTCGTTGAGGACGGCGCCGAAGTCGGCGCCGCCGTTGGAGTTGAGGGCTCCGACGACGTTCTCCCAGATAACCCATCGGGGAAGAGTTCCATCTGTGAGCTCTCGTAGTTCTCTGATGATTCGGACGGCCTCATGGAACAGTCCGCTCCTTTCTCCGGCGAGGCCGGCTCTCTTGCCGGCGACTGAGAGGTCCTGGCATGGTGATCCGAAGGCGACGAGGTCGGGGTGGACGCCGTCGGCGATGAGTTGGGCGCCGGTGAGGTCGGAGACGTCGCCGTAGATGGGGATGTCGGGCCAATGGCGGCGGAGGACGTGGGCGGCTTTCTTGTCCCATTCGCATAGGGCGACTGTTTCCATGCCGGCGCGTTCTAGTCCGAGGTCGAACCCTCCGACCCCGGAGAAGAGGGAGAGGACTTTCATCGGAGGATGTCCTTGATCTCGTGGAGGTCCTCTGGGTACCAGAGTTCGGCGCGGACCGTGTCGACCTGGCGGAGGTCGTCGAGCCATTCGGCCTGGTCGGGGGTTAGGCGGCCTCGGTCTCCCTTGATCTCGGCGAACAGGAGGAGACCGTTGCGGACCGCGACGTAGTCGGGGAGTCCTTTCTGGCCTCGGAGTGGGGTGGCCCAGCCGCCGGACTGGCGGACGGCGGGCTCAAAATGGCACCAGCGCCAGCCGAACAGGTTCAGGAGGTGCTCGGTTTGGGTTGCGAAGTCTTTCTCGAGCATGGCCTAGATGTCCAGCATGGAGGCGATGGTGAGGGACAGGACGGCGGCGATCATGCCGACGAGGACACCGACGGCGAACTCGGCTCGGTTCGTGACCTGGTACTCGGAGAGCCAGATGAGGCCGGCGAAACAGGCGACCACGATCACGAGGCGGGTGTTCTGGGAGAGGCGCATTAGAAGGGCTCCTCTTGGTCGGTGCCGGCGTCGGGGAGGGCCTTGAGTTTCTCGGTGAGGTCGTAGGCGTCCCGTGCGGTCATGGACCCGAGGTCGGGGAGGTCGTACCCTTTCGCCTTCGCGACGGTCCTCAGGAAGCGTTTAGCGGCGTCGGAGGCCATCTTCGGGCCGTCGGTGCCGGTGGCGCCTGTTCGGGGCTCCTGGGGCTTCCTGGGCGCCTCTGATGGGGTTTCGGAGCGTCGGGCGCGAACCTCGTCGAGCGAGGCGACCTTCGACCGGTCGTCCAAGAGGGCGGCCTTGATGGCGCGACCCCAGGCGGACGTCTCGGCGACCATGAGCTCGGAGTCTTTCGTGTAGGGAGTGCGACCGGGGAAAGGTTCCCAGGCCATCCCGATGCCGGGGCGCGGGTCGTCGGGGTGGCGGTACGCGGCGGCGATGTAGACGAGGAACGTGCGCTCGCCGACGGTCACGATCTCCCACGGGGCGGCGAGGTTCGCCGGCTGGAGGGACCCTTCGGGGTAACGCTCACGGAAGAGGCGGATACGTTCGGCGACGTCGACGTAGCCGTCGAGGCGGTCGGAGTAGTTCCCGGTCACTTGGAGCCTCCGGTCTTGCGGGCGCGTGAGCCGCCGATGTTCTCGCCGCGGCGGTAGCGCACGAGGAGTTGCTGTACGGCGCCACCGGAGCGGTTCACGACCGCGCCGATCTGGGCGAAGGTGGCACCCTTCTCCTTCATAAGGAACACGAGCGCGATGTCGTCCTGGGACCAGACCTCGTTATGTTTGCCGGCTCGTTTCGCCGGCTTCGTGCCCGGCTTCATTGAGCTCTCAATGGCTGTCGCGGCTTTTTCCCAAGCCGGGTTCGGCTTCGGTTCAGGCTTCGGGAGCGTCTTGTCTTGGAGGTCCTTGACAAGGACGAACAGATGGTCAACGCCGGCGCGGACCCGCTGGATTTCTTTGTCGTCTGGTCCTTCGTAATAGGCGACGGCGGTGATACAGGCCGAGACCTTGTCGGCGAGGTGCTCCATCCCGCGCTCGAGGCGGGCGACACGAAACTCGAGGTCATGGTTGTCCCGTTCAAGTTGGTCGATCATGCCTCGGAGGACGGTATTGACCTCAACGAGGTCGGGGGATGGGTGGGGACGCTTGCGGCGCATTGGTTCTCCTCTTGGTTAGGGCCGACTTCGACTCGGCTCTCTCATTATGCGGAACGTGTGGCGGGGTTGTCAAGCACCCTAGAAAGGGGCGAGCCCGCCGGCGGCGTGGGGGCCTATGCCGGCGGGCTCGCGGACCCGGAGAGGAGACCGGGTCGGGACCGCTCGTACCGTGTCGAAGCGTTGCGAGGGTCCAGATCTATTTGGTGGCGCGGAAGGCGGCCTCCAGTTTGGCGGGGTCGGCGCCTGGGGCTACCTCGAAATGGAGCCAGAGTCCGCCTGGGGTGCCGCCGTTATTGTTCGCGTCCCAGGCGACCCAGCCGGCGTTCTTGTCGGCGCGGGAGCATCGGTAGCCGCGGCCCCATGCTTTCTTCGCGCCGGGAGCCTTCCAGGAGTAGTTGTGGACCTCTTCGAGGTAGAGCTCGGTGGCGTTCGCGACGAGGAAGTCGGCGATCTCGGCGAGCTTGCCGGCGTCGTTGAGGCCGACGTCGACGGCGCGGCCGGTGGCGTGGACGCTCATGTACGGGGCGGCCTTCGGGTCGGTTGGGGCGAGTTTCTGGATCGCGGCCGGTGCGGAGCGCATGACGCGGACGACGAGTCCACCCATGTAGTTCATGCCGTACCGCTTGCCGAGGAGGTCGGCGAGTTTCTTTGCGGCGGGGTGGGTGGCGGTGCCGACCTTGTCGAACCCGGTGTAGGGCCGTTTCGTGTTGCTCATTGCTGGCCTTTGCGGTCCTCGTGGGCGGCGCGGGTTTCGGCCTTGATTCCGAACGCGGCGTCGATTTCGTCCTTCGTGAGGTTCCCGTCGATGGAGGCGGCGGCGAGCTTCTGGAGGACTTGGACGACGGCGGCGGAGCCGGCGAGGAGGCATGACGTGGCGACGGAGACGTCGGGGGCGAACACGGCGGCACCGGTGACGACGCCGGCGGCGGAGGTGATGAAGAGGGCGATCATGCGTCCGAGGACGTCCTTGATGATGGAGAGGCTCATTCCGGGGGGTCTTTCTTTAGGACGATCGCCAGGGCACATTGTAGGAGAAATGCGGCGCCGGTGATGAGTAGGGCGCGGGACTGGGTAGGTCCGGAGAGGGTGATGAGGGCGAGGCCGGTGCCGGCCCATGTCCAGATGTTCTCGTTTATGAACCTCATCGGGGTCTCCTCGTGGATGGTGCGGGCATTGCCACGAGTAACCCGGTGGTGATGATGATAACTCGGCGGGTACGGACCGGGACGGTGGAGCCGAGCGGGACGTAGTTGTCGGTGACACCGGCGAAGATGTTGACGTTCTCCTCGAAGAGTTCTCGGATCTCTATGGGGGCGTCCTGGACGGCGGCGGTGAGGGCGTCACCCTGGGCGGTCGTGAGCGTGTCGACGTCGAGGGCGGCGAACACTTCGCCGGCGTCGTCGGCGGTGAGCTCGTCGAGGGAGTCGAGGACGGTCTGGTATGCCTCGGCCGGGGTGAGGTCCTCGGGTACGGTAGCCGGCGTGTATGTCGTGGTAGTCACGTTGGGAATGGTGCTCGGGATCGGGACCGTCGCGAGGCTCGTCGTGCTCGACAGGGTCGACGTCGTCTCGGGTGCTTGGATGCTCGTCGGGCTCGGTGCGGTGTCGATCGGGGCGCTACTGCTCGGGACCGGCTGGTAGGTCGTCGTGGACTGGACCCCGGTCGTCGTTGTCTGGACGGTCTGGATCGTGTTCGTCGTCGTCGTGCTCTCGAGATAGGTCGACGATGGGGCGACGCTGGTTTGTGGCGGTTCTGTCGACGTTGGCGGGGTTGTGGACGTGGTGCTCGATTCGGTGGACGTTGTGGCGGGTTCGGTTGTCGGTGGTGCCGGCGCCGAGGTTGCCAGGTCCGCCTCTCCGAGCCATGTCCAGATGTTCCCGCGGAGCTGGCCGACGTAGAGGCAGGCGTGGCCGCCGTCCTCGAAGAACTCGATCCGGATGTCGTGCCACCCGGTAGGGAGCGCCGGCGTGAACGTGCGGCCGGAACAGGAGCGCGGATACCAGTCGTCGATGACGAGGTCGCCGTCTAACCAGATGCGGAGCCCGTCGTCGGAGCCGGCGAACCAGACGGTCTCGAGACCGGGGGACCAGACGGAGCCGGTGAGCGTGAAGGTGACGCGGTCTCCGGGGCAGGTTTCGAGGGGGCCCTGGCCGTAGTTGCGGGCGAGGTTCGTGACGGTTCCCTCGTAACAGATGGCGGCGAGGTCGGTTGAGTAGCCGGTGGCGGTGAGGCCGGGAGTCTCGGCGCGGGTTGCTGTGCTCGTGATCGCGAGGAGGACTCCTACCAGGGGCAGGAGTCGACGTATCACTCGGGCTCGAGTGGTTCGGTCGGTTCGGGGAGCGCGGCGATCTCTTCGGGGGTGAGTTCGCGAGTGATGGTTTGACCGGTGCGGGCGTCGTGGAATGTGCCGATGATGGGGTCGCTCATGCCTAAACCTTTCCGTACCCGTACACGGTGATGGTGCCGCCAGTAATTGTTCCAGCGTTAGGTGTCAGAGTAAACCCGGTGCTAGAGGTAACGTTGCTGTTATAGCCGCCACCCGCGTTGACGTATGTCTCGCTAGCACCTGTTGTGTAAAAACCCGTGGTTGCTGTCGCAAATGGGTTGTGAATGTCCATAGCCCCGGACATTGTGGTTCCAGTAACCACGAACCCTATGTGATTTGCACCACCGTTTACATAGTAAAAAGTGCCAGCGGTAGAATAGTTGTAATACGGAAGATTGAAAGCGTAAGACAACCCACTTGCGCCGCTCAGCGTTAGTTTTAGCCAGTCAATGTTTGTGGCGGTTGTTCCTCTAAGTACGACGCGATAGGAATCGAACGCGCTGGAGAAACAGTTAGAGACCGTCACCGAAGAAACCGAACTTCCTACGGTGACCGAGGCGACTTCCCAGAGGCCGATCTTGTTGAGGGACGAAGCGTCGAGGGCGGTGCCGTTCGTGAAGTCTGGCGGTGTAGGCATAGGGTCGCTCCGAGTCTAGACGAGAAGGTCCGAGCCACCGAGGAGAGACTCCCCGATGATAAACGGATTCGTAAAGCGGGTGGAACCGGTCAAGGTGGTCTGCCACGTTCCCGGTGTGACGTTGTGCTCGATCGCCTGGACGATCTGCTTGAGGACGATCATGGAGCCGACACGGGGGACGACGTTCACGGTGATCCGGTCGAGGAGCTCGAGGGCAAGGACGGAGTCCCAGCCGGCGGAGGTGTCCGCGACGTTCACACGGACCGGGTCGAGGACCGGGGCGGGTTCCTTCGAGAACCCGACGAGAAGGTTGCCGAGGGTTTCGGCCTGGTCCACGGTCGAGAGCTGGGTTTTCCAGGAGCCGCCGTTCGTGCCGTAGGCGGCGACGCTGGTCGCGTCGGTGATCTGTATCGTGCCGTCCCCGGAGTACCCGATGGCGAGGTCGTTTCGCATGGTGTCCGCGTCGACCCGGTAGGCGAGCTCGGGGGCGAGGGTAATCCCGGTGTCACCGAACGTGGCCTGGGAGGTGAGGCTCCGACCCTCGAAGATGGCGTTCCGGGAGGTCAGGGTGAGGACGCCGGTCTTGGAGACGTACACGTTGCCGCCTTCGGAGTCGGCGAGGGTTTGGAGTTCCTGGGTGACGGGCGGTCCGCCGGCGCCGATCTGCATGAGGTTCGCGACGTAGGTCGTCGACGGGGTCGCGGTCAGACCAGCGGGGACGCTCGTGTACCCGATGATGCGCTGGAAGCGGGCGACCGTTCCCTCCGGGAGTTTCGAGTTTCCGAGGAGGTAGAGCTGTTGGACCTGGGTCTGGGTGAGGGCGGACGGGATCACGGCAAGTTGCTGGTATTGGCCGGCGCGGAGGAGGACCGACTCGGATCGGTCGACGATGAGGGCGCTCGCGGCGACCGACATCGAAACGGCGACGCCGTCGAGGTAGACGGTGGCGGTGCCGCCGGCGGCGACGACGATCGCGAGATGGTGCGGGATGGTCGTATCGACCGTGAAACTCGTCGCGGTGTACCGGTTTCGGTTCCCGGTTGAGCTGTTCGTGACGTCGACGGTGAGGGTGGCGGTCGAGAGACTGTATGACGCTTCGACGACGAACCCGCTAACGACCTGGGTGATGAGGGTCGAGATAGTCGGCTGGGACAGGACCCACCAGAGGCTGACGGTCATCGCGGCGGGTGTCGTGATGATGCCGGAGTTGTAGCCCTGGAGGCGGACCTCGACCGGGTCGTCGAGACTGAGGGAAGTGTTCGCGAGGGCGGGTGCCATCCCGTCGAGGTTGCCGATGCGGGTCTGGGCAGAGGTGACGGTCGGCTTCAGGTCGAGAGGTAAGGAGCCGGCGTCGTTACAGACGACGGTCGTCGGGGTGAGCCCGTCGATCGGGTCGTCGAGCGGGTAGTAGTGCCGCGGTGAAAGGCTCCGGATGTAGGCGTCGGAGAGGTCGTCGGGGAGTTCTTCGTCGGCGATGAGGCCGAGCGTGTCGTAACAGGAGAGGGTCACGGTGGAGTCGTACCCGGCGTCGGTGAGGGTGACGGGCCATCCGTCGATGTATCCGCGGAAGATCGCGTAGGAGGTGGCGCCGACGGTGCCAGAGATGCGGATCTGGCGGCGGGGCACGAGGTTCCCGTAGTAGGGGCCGCTCGTGTAGAACGGGTCGAAACGGCGGTCGCGGTTGTCGAGGACAAGGTTCGCGGTGCCGGCCTCGAAGTTTTCAACCTCGGAGGCGCGGCCACGGCGCACCGAGAAGGCGCGGACGTAGGTCGTGACGTCTGTCCAGGTGGGGGACTCGACATACGGGCCGACGGCGAACGCGATCTCGACCTTCGTCACAGGGTTCGGCATTACCCGACCTTCGACCCTTTCCGGGCGGGCGTTGCCTTGGGGCGCTTGACTGTTATCGGGACGCCGCCAGTCTTGGCGCCGTAGGAGTTGAGGACGGCGGCGACCTCTTTCCCGATACTGGCCGGGTCACCGACGCCGGCCTGGATGATGATCGTCGGGGCGGCGGCGGTCCCGCCGACGGTGGCGCCGAGCGCCTGGGTGTAGCCCGGTAAGGCCATACCGGCGGCGGAGCCGGCGGCGGCAACGTCTGAGAGGCTCGTGTTGAGTTCCCCGATCGTGAGTCCAGCGGTGCCGGCGAGGAGGTCCTTCGCGACGGCGTTCCCGGCGACGGGCCCGAGGTTAAGTATTTGGGCGAGGCCCGCCTTGCCGAGGCCGGCGGCGATGAGGTTTCTAATGTTGCCGGCGAACTCTTTCGCGGCGTTGATTTGTTCCCGGAATAGTTCGGTGTAGCTCTTCGGTTTCACCGCTTGCGCCTCGGTGACGCGCCGCTCGGCGTCCTCGACGCGCTTCAGGGCGTCGCCGAGTGCTTTCACGTCGTCGGTCTGTTGCGCCTGGTTGAGGGCTTCGTAGGCGTTTTTCCGGTCCTCAAGGGCGTCGGCGACACCTTTAGTTGCGGCGGCTTGCTGGGAGTCGGCGTCGGATAGGGCGCTCGACAGGCTCACGGAGCCGGCGATCGTGTCGCGGATACCGTCGACGTACTGGCGGAGCGCCTGCTTCGCGGACGTGAGGCGGTCCTTCATCGTCTGGAACGCTTTCGCCGCCTTGTCGACACCGGCGGCGGCCTTCGGGGCGACGTCCGCTATCCCGGAGTAATGCTTCTGGAAGGTGGCGAGGTCGCGGGACGGGACGGGTCCCATGTAGTCGTTTAGTTGTTTCTGGGAGGTGATGACGGCGCCGAGCGCCACGTTGTATTCCCCGGTCGACGTCTTGAGCTTGTCGAAGGTGTCCTTCATCTTGAGGTACACGGGGATAGCGGCGAGCGCGGTGACGATGCCGACCCCGGTCGCGATCTGGACCGCGGAGAACGAGAGCCCGAGGGCGAGGTTGATGAGCCTCGTCGCCGTAGCGATCGTGTTCCATGCGGCGAGCGCCCCTCGAGCGGCCAGGATGCCACCGGTGAACACACCGAGCGCGACCGCGAGACCGCCGAGGAGGGCGGCGTTACGGCCGGCGAAGTTCGCCAGGTTGACAAGGTTCGGGATGAGAGCCTGGAGGGCGGGCAAGAGGGCCGCCCCGATGGACTCCTTCGCCTCGTCGACCGTGTTCCCCAGGATTGCGAGCTGGCCCGCCATCGTCTGGGATGCTTCGGCGCCGGCGCCGGCGAAGTTGCGGCGGAGGATGTCGAGGACGTCGGCGAAGGTGGCGCCGTCCTTAATCGCCTTCTTCACCTCGGGGGACAGGGTGGCGAGTGCGCGAGTGTTGCCGGCGTACCCACGGGCGAGCGCCTCGGCGACGCTCGAGGTCGACTTCCCGGTAGCGGCGGCGACGTCGATAGAGACGTTCAGGAGGTCCTGGGAGGTGGCAAGGTCTTTCGTAGAGACGGCGAGGGACTGGTACGCGGCGCGAAGTTCGGTGTCCGACACCGCTACGGAGCGTTGCGTGGCGTCAATGTAGTCCTCGACGGCGGCGACCTGGGCGCGGGTGGCGCCAGTCGAGACCTGGAGCTGGCGGGCGAGGAGCGCCTGCTGTTTCTGGTCGTCGGCGGCGGCCTGGATCGCTTGCTTCGCGAAGAGGGTCGTCGCGGTGGCGGCGGCACCGAACGCGAGCGTCGCGCCGGTGCTCATCCGGCCGAGGCTGTCGGTCGCCTCCCGGATCGCCTTGCGGAGCGGGGCCGCGGACCCGGAGATTACAACAGAGATTCCGCGAGCCATAGCGCCATTCTAGAAGTAGACGACGTCGGTGTCGTAGACCCCGCCGATGATGCGCCCGGCGGCGTCCTTGAGGAGGGCGTCGGGTTGTCTGCCGGTGTCACGCTTCCCGGCGGCGGCTCGAGCGGCTCGCGCCTGTTTCACCGGTTGCCCGGAGGAGAGGTCGTACTTCTCAATCAGCTCGTTGATGCGCTGGTCGTAGAGGCCACGGATCTCGTCGACCCGCTGGTCCATCGCGTCATAGATGAAAGGCTGGGGGGCGATACGGCGGGCCGGCCATCCGAAGTGAATCGGGCCGGCGTAGGGCACGGAGGCGGAGCCGGCGCGGACCCGCCCGGAAGTGTTCGAGGCGAGGGCACGGATCGAGTTGGCGAGGGCGCCGGTGCGATACGGGACGAGACGTTTCGCGCCGAGGACGACGACCTCGGCGGCCGCCTTGTGCGTGTCCTTCATCTCGGTTTTAGTGTCGTCGCCGAGTTTGCGGAGGTCGCGTTGGACTTCGCGGAGGCCGACAACGTCGGCACGGATCGGGGCGTCCTGGTCGCCTAGCCGAAATCCGAAGACGCCAGTCCCTGCCATGCGTCCGCTCCTGTCTTGATGTCTGCCCGAGGCCACACTTGCTCGACCATGACGGCGAGGATGCGGGGCGGGGTCTTGAGTAGTTCTAGCGGCGAGATCCCGGTCCTTACGGCGAGAGCACCTATGAGCCAGGTGGTGCTACCGGGGGGGAAGGGTCCGCGGGTTCGCCGGCGATAGCGACGGAGGCGACGGTGCGGAGCCATTCCGGGAAGTCGAGGCCGGTCTTGCCGGCGTCTTTCTCGGCGTGGTAGGCGACGAAGTAGAGGTATTTCTGGGGGACGTGGTCGCGGGCGAACGCTTCGGACCAGACGATCTCGAAGTGGTCCTCGAACTCGACCTCGGTCGACGGCCAGACTGTCGCGGTGACTGTCTGCCCGTCCCTGTGCTGGACGGTGACGTCGATCGGCATGGCTAGCTCTTGACGACCGTTCCACCGACGAACGTGACGCTCGTCTTGGCGAGGTCTCCGACGGCGCCCTGGACAATCGGGGCGGACGGGAGGAAGGCGTTCGAGACCGTGAGGGTCGGGTTCGGGGAGCCGGTCGAGAGGCTCTTCACGATCAGAGTGTTCGAGCCGGAACCGACCGCCGCGTAGATCGTGTCGAACACTTTCCCGGCGGCGAGGTCCTGGTTCATTTCGACGGCGACCGAGAGGTTCTGGAGTCCGCCGGTGTAGACGTGGCCGGTTGCTCCCATTGCGGTCGTCTCGACCTGGTCCTTCTCGTAGGTGAATGTCACGTTCGTGACGTAGGACGAGAGGTCGACTGTGTTGATCGTGACGCTCGCGTCGGTGAGAACGAATACGGCCATAGCCCTACTCCTTGTCTTTCTTGCTGGTGGTGGTGGACTCGACGATCCCAGCGGCGAGGAGGAGCTCGACGTCGGCGGGGGCGGCGATGATGTCGGCCTCGGTCACCACGGTCCCGACGGGACCGAGGGTCGAGTTCTCGACGAGGACCTTGTAGTTAGCCATAGATGGAAACCTCGAAACGGTAGGCGATCATGTTCACCCCAGAGACTACTACCTCGCGGGGTCGTGCCGAGGTGACCTGGAGTGTCAAACAGGCGCCGCCGAGACTCTTGTCCGCTTCGAGTGCGGCCTTTACGGAGCTCGCACCGGAGCCGGCGACGTAGGCGTCGAGGCGGTCCTGGCTGGACCGGTCGGACATCCTCCCGACGATGATGAGGATGAAGGCGCGGTAGAAGTCGAGCCCGCGCCGCATTGCTTCGTCGTAGTCAACCTCGAGAGGTTCGACAACGGCCGCCGGCGGGGACAGAGAGTCGGGGACGTAGTCGAAGACACGGAGCCCGGTGATCGTGTCGAGGGCGGTGCCGAGACCGGCGCGGACGCCGTTCGGGGTCATGCGAAGAACTCGCGCCGGTAGGCGCGGACCATTGCGGCGATGTCCCGGCCGAGGGGGCTCATGCGGATTGCGCCTAGTTCGGACAGGCCGAGGACTCCGCCGACCGAGTCGCGCCTCTTGTAGAGGTCGGCGGACAGGATGTAGGTCGCTTCGGTGACGTCGTCGGGGACGGTCGGCCATCCCCACTTGGCGGTCACTTCGACTTGGGGCCAGTAGTTCACCGGGAGGGAGAACGCGGTCGGGCCCACGATTGTGATGGTGGTGAACGGGCGGCCGAGGGCGAGGGCGTTCGTCGGTTCGACGATGTAGTCCTGGTTCAGGGTGAAGGTCGTCGCGTAGACACCGGTGGAGCCGGGGTCGGTCTTGACGACGAGGCCGGTGGTGGTGCCGAAGTCGTCGACCTGGACGCGGAGGTTCCCGATCGGGCGGTAGGTGCGGGCCGTTGCCGTCGAGTCGAGGTAGAAACGCCGGTTGGCGATCCGGTCAATGCTCCGGGAGGCGGACTCAATGATCTTCTCGAGGAGGACGTCGTCGACGGAGTCGTCGATCTTGAGGTAGGTCTTGAGGTTCGCGAGGGTGATGTACCCGTTTGTGACGGTCATTTCGGCCTCCTCGCGGGCTTCTTGGCGGGTTGGGGTGTCTTGATACCTTCGGCGTCCCGGACGCGCTCCTGGGGCTTCCTGGCGCGTCTGGCGGGCTCCTCGGGGGTGCTAGCCGACTCGGTGGGCACAGTCTCGGCGATCGTGGGCACCGAGCCACCGAGCCGGCGTAGCTCTTCGCGGACCTGGTCGGCACGGTGGGCAAGGCCCCGCCGGAGGTAGGCGGCGAGTTCCTGCTCGAGTGCGGCGATGATGCGGTCGCGGTCCATGCTGTGCGCCGGCTAACCGGGGCGCTGTGCGTCGCCCCGGCTGTCCGTGGTGGCTAGGCCCAGGTGGAGGTGATGAGGCCGGTCCCGGTGATCGCGGAGAACGCCGTCGGGTACTTGCCGGCGGTGTACGCCGAGAACCCGAAGAGGACCGTCCGGATGGCGATGTTGCCGTCGGGCTGTTCGAAGCGGACGTACAGCGGGTCGCCGCCGTTCTCTTCCCAGATGTAGGACTCGCGGAAATCGCCGATGATGACGGCGGTCTCGTTCGTGCCAGCGCCGAGGTTCGTCGGGACGTTCGCGTCCTGGACGACCGGGAGGCCGAGGATCTGGAGTCCGCCACCGAGGTAGTCGGGGGTGTCGTACACGGCGGCCGCGTTCATCGGGTTGCCAGAGGTGGGTCCGAAGATGGGGCGGTTCGTGGTGTCGAGGGCGCGGAGCCAGCAACCGACGAGGCTCGGGTGCGCGACGATGTGGGTCGGCCTCGAGTAGAAGTTCGAGTTCACGTCCTGGACGGCGGCGACGAGCTTCGGGAAGAACTCGGCCCATGTGGGGGAGGCGTCCGTGTAGGTCGTGGCGTTGATGCCGGAAGTGTTGAGGACGCCGCGAGCCTCACCGGACGAGCCGGAGCCGTTGATCGCGAGGCCGTCGAGCTTCGTGTGGTACGAGCGGATCGCGTCGCCGAGGAGCTGGTCCTCGACGCCGACACCGCGGAGCGCGGCCTGCTTCGACAGGTCCCACATGGAGGCGACGGTGTTCACGTTGACGGTGAGGAGCGTGTCGTCCGGGCTGGACTCGGTCGGTGCGGTGTTCTCGCTCGCCTGGACGTAGCTCGTGATGCCGGTCGTGAGGCGACCGATGTTCACGGTCATACCGGACGCGGGGAGCGTCTGCCGGTTCGAGATGTCGAGGAACGGGCGACCCGCACGGCGGAGCGGTGCGAACTGGTTGACGAGGTACTGAGGCACGACCAGGCCGGCGAAGTTGCTCGAGCCGCTGTCGCGCTTCTCGAGGCGGACCTCGTTCTGATAGCGCTGGATGCGCTCGCGGGCTTCGTAGGACCCGCCGAACTCGGCGGCGATGGCGTCCTGCATGAACGAGTTCGCGCCGCGCTCGTGGTAGGTCGGCTCCTCGTAGGTGACGCGGGCCGGGGCGGCGGAGCGGGTCTCGGTCTCGCCGGTCACGGACGCGGCCAGCTCGGCGGCCTTCGCCTTGCGGACCTCGAGGTCGGTGATCTGCTCGATGCGCTCGTCGAGCTTCTCGATCTCGAGCTTGAGTGCCTGAATGTTTGCGAGCTCCACCTCGGTGATGTCGCGGTTCTCGTCGGCGGCGCGGTTGAGGGTGGCGTCGATGAGGCCGGTCTTGGCGGAGCGGGTCTCGTGGAGGTTGTTGAGGAAAGTGTTCACGTTGGGTTTCTCCCGTAGTCGTGGTCGGTGTGGGCTACGGGGTGCCACTCTCGCGACCGGGGAGGGTGCCGCTAGTGCGGGGTGCTCGACCCGGTGCCGGTGGGGTGCCGACTGACTGTCAGTCTAGCGCAACCGGTGAAGGTCGGCGAGGAGTTCGCGGGCGAGGGTGAGGTTCGGGGTCGTGACCTCTTCGACCATGCCGTCGGACGGGGCGTACCCTTCAGCGCGGTCCTCTTGGGGTTCGGCAATGTTGAGGGCGGCGAGTTGGGCGAGGGCCTGGGTGCGGGTGCGGTGGCATCCGACGAGCTCGGACCCTTCGTCCTTGACGACGGCGACGCCGTCACATCCGGGGTGGTCGTCCTCAAGGTGCCAGGGCATTAGGCGTCCGGGAGGAGGGTGGAGATGACGTCGGTCCCGGTGGTAACGATCCCGTAGAGCTTCTCGCCGGGTGGGATCTGGAGCACGACGGCGCCGGCGGCCTTGTCAAGGTAGAACCCGGAGCCGGCGGCGACGGTCGCGCCGCCGAGGTAGACGACGCCGTTCCCGATGGCGTGGAGGACGATGGTCCGGTTCGTTGAGTCGGAGTCGATGATGAGGGTCGGGGTGGTGCCGACGGTGTGCTGTTGCCCGATCATCGGCGGATGTCCCGGAGGAGGTCCTGGACGGCGTCGAGGTTCGGGGTCGCGGACTCTTCGCGGACACCGACCACGGAGGCGGCCTGTCCGTAGGCGCCGAACGTGACGAGGGAAACCTCGGCAAGGTGCGCCGCGAGACGCTCGATCACGCCGTCGGAGCGGCGCTTGTCCTTGAGCGGCTGGAACCCGACGGACATCTCGGAGAGGGCGCCGTCGCGGACGAGCTCGAGGATGTCGTCGCCGCGCTGTCCCTTGCTCACGCGGAACTCGCCGTAGAGGCCGCGCTCATCCTCGCGGAGGAGGGTCGCTCTCCCGATCGGGAGCGCTTGGGCGTCGTGGCCGACGAGGAGCTTGACGCGGTGCGCGGCGCGGGCCACGTTCGCGAACGCACCGCGCCGGAACACTTCGGTCAATGTCGGGTGGATGCGTTGCTCGACGTCATACGGGACACAGATCCCACAGATCGTGCGGCCGTCGGTGTCGGCCCGGACCTCGAGGTCGAGTTCGTAGGAGCGGGTTTCTAGGTTCATGCGTTGATGTCCTCCATGTCGAAGGCGGGACCGACCTCCGCGGTCGGATCTCCGGGGAGCTGTTCGTCGTCCTCGATGTCGTCCTCGAGGTCGTCGACGCCAGCGACGTCGTCCGAGTCGTCGTTGAGGGGTTCCCGGTTCTCGATCTGGCGAACCTCGTCGACGGTCAGGAACCCGGACTCGAGGGCGATCTTGTGCGCCTGGTAGCGGGTCAAGGTGTCGGCGCGAAGCATCGCGTCGAACGAGAACCGGGCGGTCTGGCCCCGCGGGATAAGGTCGCTCATTGCTTGCTCGATGCGGGTCGTGAGCGGGCGGAGGCTGGTCTTGATGTATTCGAGGGCCTGGAGTTCGGTGTTCGTGTAGGTGCGGGAAGTGTTCGGGGCGCCGACCGCGGCACCGGGGACGCCGACAATGTTCGCGGCGTCGAGGATGGACTGGTTCCGGGCCTCGACAAGTTGGGCGTCGTTCGCGTTCGCGGTGAGTTCTTTGATGTCGGTCGAAGCGTTGAGGACCGCGGGGATACGGGAGCGGCCGCCGTAGTGCTCCATCCACTTCTGCTTGAGGAGCTCCGCCTCTTCCTGGGTGAGGTCCGGGTTTTCCGACTTGATCGCATACGATGGCATCGCGCCGCCGTCGAAGTAGCGGGCCGCGTACTCCATGACCGCGATCGCGGCGCCGATGCCCTGGCGCTGGGCGGCGACAATGCCGACGCCGGCGATCTCACCGGGCAACGAGAAACCCTTGATGTGGAACACTTGCTCGTCGTTGTAGGTCCGTTCGTCGATGCGGAAATACTTCCGGCCATCCTTCGCGATGATGGACACCTTCGCCGGGTCGACGGGGACGAGATAGTCCGGATACCCGGACAGACCGGCGGGACCCTTGAGCGCGATGTAGTTCCCGTGGAGGAGGAGCGCCGCCGCCATCGCCGAGTAGGTTTCCATCGGGGTCTCGAAAGGGTTCGGCCGCTCAAGGATGCGTGGCGTGGGGCGGAGCCGGCGTTCGCCACGGTAGGCGTGGATCGGGAGGGAGCCGACGTCGTCGGAGATCATGGTGACCGCTCGCCAGATCGCCGGGACTTCGAGGGTGGTGGCGACGTCGACGACGACGCCGGCGTAGGTGTCGACCCATGTCCGGGAGATGCGGCCCTGGGAGTCGACGTAGGCGGCCCGGTTCTGGTTCTTCGGTTGGAGGAGGCGGTTGAGCATTAGGACCTCTCGGCGGCTATCCCGAACGCGACCATGCTCACGCCGGCGAAGGCGAGGCCGAGCGGGATCGCGACGAGTAGGAGACTCACGGTCACCATGCTAGTCCCGATGACCTGGAGGGTAGTGGGAAGGTGTTTCATTAGAAGATCGCGCTCCTCTTCGTTTCGGGTGGGCGCCGGTTCGTGGCGTGATAGTAGGCGAGGGTCGCCGCGAAGAGAGGCGAGATGTCGACGTCGATGTCGGTCCTTGACCAGAGCCAGCCGGCGGCGACTGTTTTCTTGCGGGCGGAACGGAGCGCCGCCTCGAGATGTGGGGACGGGCGGATACGGACCGTGTCCTCGAGGATGGCGTCGTAGAGGGCACCGGTGGCGGCGGTCATGTCGCGGAGCGTGTACCGCGCGACCGGCACCCCGCCGGTCTCGAGACGGTCGACGAGGGAGTTCGCCGGTGAGTAGCCGTCGACGACCAGGGGAGCCTTGTGCCGGCGCCAGAGGTCGAGGGCGCGGTCGACTACCCAGCCGACGCCGTCCCGCGCTTCGATGAGCTCTATCCGGCCGGTGTCGTCGGCGACGACGATCGAGGCGGCGGACCGGTCGAGGGCGACGTCGATCCCGAAACAGAGGCGCCCCGTGGGGGCGGCGGCCTTGTCGAGGACGCGGACGAGGTAGCGCTCCGGGATGGCGGAGGACTCGACGACGGTCCATTGGCAGAGGTACTCCTGGCGGAAGGTGTTCTCCTTGTCCTCCGCCCTAGCGGTCTCGAGGCGGGACCGGATGGCGTCCTCGGTGATCGTGTACCCGAGCGCCGGGATCGTCCGGTACCAGACCGCCGGGTCGTCGATGTCGTCGCCGTCGTAGGACCAGTCGAAGAAGGCGCGGGCCTCCTGGCGTTTCTCGGTCACGAGGCGCCGGCCGTCCTCGACTTTCTTCCGGAAGTAGACCGAGGTCGCGTCGCCGGCGGTGGAGATGACGTAGAGCTGGGAGCGGGGGCGGGTCACCATTGCGGGGAGGAGCGCCGCTTCGCGAGTGTCGTCGACGTCGAAGCGGGCCTCGTCGATGATGGCGAGGTCGAGGGTGCGGCCGTGGCCGGCGCTCGGAGTGTTCGGGAGCGGGTCGATCCGGGACCCGTTCCGGAAGATGACGGCCTCGGTGCCGTTCGCCCGGTAGATGCGGCGGAGCGCCGACCGGACGCTTGACCCTTCGATCATGGGGACCTGGTCACGCATGAGTTTCTGGCGGGCGTCCATCCCGGTCTGGGCGGTGTACGCGATCGCCTGAGCGCCGCCGTACATGAGGGCGCGGTGAATCTCGAGGGCGAGGAGGAGGGTCGTCTTGCCGCATTGCCGGGGGACCTGGACCGTGACCTGGGAGTAGACGGGGCGTCCGTCCGGGTGCTCCTCGGTGGCAACATCGGCCACGAGCTGTTGCCAGGGCATGAGCTCGAACCCGAGCGCCTGGGCGATAGCCGCTACCTCATGTCCGCGGTTTCGCCTTCGCGGGTTTCTTTTCGTTCCGAACCTCGGCGGACAGGCTCGCGAGGAGTTGGTCGAAAGGGTCATTGTGCTCATGGGTCTCCTCTCGTAGTTGTTTCTCGGCGGCACGATACTCGCGCCACAAGATCGCGGATGCCGGCTCCTGGTCGAGGGCGTCGGCGAGGGTGCGGGCGATCTCAACGCGGGCGGCGTCGGTAGGGGTGAGGCGGCCGAGGCGCTCGAGCTCGGTGATCGTGACCTCGAGCGCGGACCGGACCCGACCGTAGATCGGGGCGGGTTTCTTCCGATTAGCCACGGAAACCCCACGAAATGCGCCGAAACGGGGCGGAAAGACCCGAACCGGTTCGGGGTGCCGGGTGCGTGGTTCTCGCGTCGGAGAGAGAACCAC
>Ga0070749_10001117_pt1 | contig 18144 bp, 14 predicted proteins | sample VirMetDEL_Nov_18_FD_75180 | JGI IMG/M metagenome (GOLD analysis project Ga0070749, IMG submission 75180) | Aqueous microbial communities from the Delaware River and Bay under freshwater to marine salinity gradient to study organic matter... | ecosystem: Environmental > Aquatic > Marine >...
ATTGCAGTGACAATGGGGCTTAGTGCATCGGGTGCTTTACAATCTCTTAGTGGTGGGGTAGTTGATCATGGTGGTCAGTTTATGATAAAGCCAGAAGATGATAGGGTTATAATAGATCATGGAATTAAAAACTTAATTTTGCCAGATGAAAACGTTTGGTCAGTAACAGGCGCAGATGTTGATATAAAACCCGAAGAAAAAAATATATACTATGGATCTAGCGCTGTTAGAGTTCAAACAAGGTCTCCACATACTGGTGCCAGACACACAATGTTTAATGATTTCTTATATCACGAAAACGATTATAGCGTACATATGAAGATATTACATTTATCTGGTTCAAATAGTGCAAAGATTTCTTTTACGTTGGGTGAAACAACAAATACTTTCTCTACAACTGCTGTTATGAAAAGGGGGATATGGGAACCTGTTTATTTAACACATAAGTATAGTGATCCTACTGGTTTATTAAAAACACTAACAGTTGATGTAACTAGCTTGGAAGATCAAACAAATCAAAGTTTAGTATTAATTGATGGTTTAGCTATATGGCAAGGTAGAGATCCTGTTCTGTTTACAGGACCAAGCACCACAAGATATTCAGGTCAAATCAACTGGGCTATAAGGGATTAAGTTATGGACGCAAATAATTTTATAGTAGAAAACGTAGTTAAATTTTACACTAATAGAACTGACTACCCACATCAACCTATTTTTAACATGGTTAACAGTCAATCTTTGACAGGTAATAATTATGTATCTTTGTTTAGGTATGTTGAGAATGATGATTATTCCGGAAGCATACCAGAAGACGAAGACGCAAAATTAGTATTGCTCATATCTAACGATCAAGGTACTTATTCTTCTACGGGCTGGAAAGATATAACTTGTATGCCAATAGAAAGAGGCTCAACTGATTTAGATCAGATAACAGTAACAGAATTTGAAGACCCAAGGTCTACAACAGCAGAGCCAACAGAATATAAGATAGTAACAGCGGTGTTAGATGGTAGGGCCGACGTTGTTACTTCTTTTAATGGAGTTCATTTTCGGGATATAACCATACCAGATTTAACACCTATTGATGATCTTAATTTTATGGGTACTGCTTTTAGGCCACAATCAACAGGAGTTAATCCTGATGGTGTGAGTGGAAACTCTCTTGTATTACAATATATATATAATAGAGAACAGATAGGATACAGTAGTTTATCTGCTGTTACCGTAGCTGACAAATCTGGTAACGATATAAACGGAAATATATTCGGGCAAGGATTAGGTCAGGATCCTTTAGAAGTTGGTTTGTTTGAGAGTGGCACAGTAACTGGTTGGACACATGGACCCATTGAAGGTGCTTTTCAAATGGAAGGTGGTTTTACCAGCGGGGTTGCTGCCGTTGACCCTACACACATAATATCCGATACCTCTACTTTGTTTCACAATTATACTGATTGGACAACATCGGGCGTAACTATGATGGCTCATGTTAAGTTTAATTCCACAGGTGATTGCAATGTTATGTCTCTTGGATCTACATCAGGATCTTTACCAAGCATATTTGGCGTATCATTAAGAGACGGCAGTTTAGTGGTTGATGCCTTAGATGGAGATAGTAATTTAAACTCAATAACTGCTGGCAAGTTTGAAGATGGATCAGCGGAGTATCCTAACGCTACATTCAGACATACAGAAATAGGTAAGTGGATTCACATATGTGCAAGAATAGATATGAATAATATAAATTCATCTACTAGTGGCACTACATTATTTGTGAATGGTGAAAGAGTGCCTATTTATAACACACAAACTACCTTAGATGAGAATATGGCTAATTTAATAAAAGTAAACAATGGCTCATCTTTGCATCTTGGCATAGATACATCAGACCATACACTAAGCGCTTTGACAGGTAGTGTGGGCATCACTAGAGTTTTCAATTCTGCTTTGAGTGACCAAGAGATTTTTCAAAATTATATATGCACCATACCTACAAGTATGTTGATAGATTCAATAAAAATTGGATAAAGCAAAAAAATAGTGTGCAAAAGTTTACAAATTGCTTATTATATAATGAGCCGTTTATATGATTTAAAAAAAATAAAAAAACAAAAGCAAACTAGAGAAACTTAATGAATTACAAAATTAATAAACAAGACATAGTTAAAAAGTTTAAAGCTTTTGTAGATAGCAAGTCATCAAAAGAAGATGATTTTGGTAATAACAGCAAAAAGAAACAAGTTGGGCCACTAGACAAATATGAAATACTTTTACAATTCAGATACTTATATGAATGGCTTTTAAATAATATAAAGCTAGATATAAGAAGAAGCTATATACACGATGATAATTCTTTTAAGAAAACATATAGTAAATTACAGAACCATATAAATAATAAAATTAGAACAAACTCACAAGGCAACATATACCTTTCTGTTAATAACGATAAGGTAAAGCTTTTTGGTACCCCTAAAGAACAAGACTATTATATAACTGCTAATAAGAATAATCTAGTAAATCTATTTAGACAGATAGTAGAGGAAATAATATCTCTGCTAAATGATGAGTTACCAGAAGATCCTAATAGAGTTATGCTTAGAGATGATATAAAGCTAAGGCAAGATGAGTGGGTAAGCAGTATAAAAGATAGAGTAACTGCTGATAAAATAGCAGAGAATATTCTTATTAATATACCGGAAGATATATTAGTATCTATTCATAGCTGTGGTAGATTTGATGAGTTTTCAACTATATTTAAAGAGGTATATAACTCTCTGCTAGAAGCATCTAATGAGCATGAAAGAGAAGCTATACTAGAAATAATAAATAAAAATAACATTGACCAAATAATTTCTGATGTAAGAAATTCTTGCGCTATGAGCGAATTGTTTATAAAGGAAAGAAAAAATGAAATTTAGTGTTGACAAAATAAGAAGAGCTCTTTTTCTAAACGAGGATGAAACTAGTCAGCTTTCTGATAGAGAGAAAGAAAAGATAAAGCAGGACGCAGAGAGTAAGGGTTTAGTTTCTTTAGGTTTTGGTAACTATGGCAAGAAAAAAGGAGCACCTGCTAGTCACACTATAAAGAATGGTAAGTTAGTTGCAGTAGGGGATGAGGGTGAAGATGACCAACAAACCACACAGCAATCTGGACCACCACCAGAAGCTTCTGACAGCGTAGATGATGTGCTTGATATAATAAATGGTGATGACGATAAACAGAGCACAGACGATGCTGGCACGCAAGATACAGATAGTGAAGAAAATAATACAGACGATAGCACAGATGATAAACCATATAGCTATCAAGATAGAATAGACCAGAATAGAGAAAAAATAAAAAAGTTTCGTGAAGCGAGAGATAAGTTTGCGGCTAAAGGTGATGATGGTATGATAGAATACGAAGATTACCTTGTAGACCAAATAAAAAACAATGAAGAAGTTATTGGTGATGCTCTTGATGAGATTTTAGACATTGAAGATGCTTTCGATGAGAAAAATCCTATAACAAACTTTACAGGACAAGATTATGATGGCACAGGACATAGGCTATCAATGATTTCTTTAGCAGCTCGTTATCCCGATGGTAACACTTCGGATTTCCGTATAGAAAGAATGAAGAAAAGATGTGAAGAGGGAGACCCAAATTATAAAAATGATTGTGAAAATTATAGTCCCAACGATACACCTACAGAAAAGGACATAGAAGCTTTCAAGAGATTACAAAAGAATCAACAACAATCTCTTGTTGACATGGGATTGGTTGATGAAGATGGTATGGTTACTGTGTATAGAGGCGCAGGTGGTGTTGAGGGTGAAGGAAGTGTTGATTATAAAGGGTCAGCAGTAGATAGTTGGTCAATGAGTCCCACTATAGCTTGGAGTTATGCTGAAATAAACGATGGCAAAAACATTATGAAAGCCAAGGTACCTCTTGATAGAGTTATTATGGCTGCTGCTGCTTCTACAAGAGAGCAGTTTGAGTTCCCAAGTGAGTTTGAGGTAACTATAGATTCAATCGGTTTAGATAATGTAGAGTCAATTAATTACAACTCTGATAAGAAAAAAATAATGGAAAGAAAAATGACAGAAAAGCAAAACATTAAAATCTTAAAAGATAAAAAAGGAAATCTTAAAGTAGTTAAAGAAGATGTAGAAAAAATTAAGGTAGACATTAATAATGATAATGATACAGATTGGCTGAGAAGAAATAGGGAAGAACAAAAAGAAAAATCTGTTGAAGAGTCAATAAACAATGTCATAGATGATCTTTTGAAAGAAACAGAAATACTATCTTTCTTAACTGAGGATGATTCTTACGAAGACTTTATCAGAAAAAATAAAGTCAAGAAGGGTGATGATGATGTAACTATTGCCACAGCTCTACAATACGCTTATGAAAAAGGACAAATGTCCGGACCTAAGAAAACAGCTTATTCAGCGGCTCTTGGTAAACTCGGAGATGCTATGGCATCTGGTAAAATAGATGCCGATGATGTCCCTAAGTCAGAAAAAGATTTGATAAACCAAGCATCCAAACAGAAAAAACAAGAACCTAAAGTTACAGCAACACAATCTAAGGATACAAGCTCTGATTTTGCAGATATAGGCTCTGGCGAAGATGATAAAAAAGATAGTAAAGAAAAAACCGGCACTGATGGTAAAAGAATTATTTCTGGCAAAGACAAGACACTCAAAAAGATTGATACATTAGATACTGAAGATTTCCAAAGAGAAATTGAGCCTGATCAAGAGTCGTTTGACAAAAAGAATAAAAAGTTTGCTATACCAGAGCCGCCTCCGCCCTATAAAATACCAGATTCTATTTCTAGTAATGCAAAGTTTCCTAGGAAATATGTTGCAGCGTTAGAGAGAATGGTCAATACTAAGAATAGTGGAGATGCACAAAAATGGAGTCACTACAGTGATTTAGCTGGCGGTGCCGGTCAGATATCTGCACAGGCAGGCGAGCTAATGGCTATGATGGGTAGCGCTATGAGTGATGAAGAATTTAATGATTTTGCAAATAGTATAAATAGTCATATTGACGAACAGGTAAAAAATAATAAAGATTTGAAGACAGATGGTAAAAGAGTTGTTACAAAAAGTTGGGTAAAAGCCGCAAAGGGAAATAGAGAGGCGATTTTAAATAGAATTAAAAAAGATTATCCCGATTCAGAAGTGGTTGCAGCAGCGTGGGACACAAAGGCTGATGTTGAGGCCTTAGGTTTAGAAAACTATGAGGATAATAAGGGATTTTCAACTGATATGTATCTAAAAGTAAAAACAAAAGATGGTGAAATTTTAGATGAGGTTTCTCTTAAGAAAGATGTCAATGTAAACTTCTTAAACTCAGGCACAGGTAAGTTTTCAGAGTGGGATGAAGATTTAGATGACAGTATAAATCCAAAAGTTTACACTCAGAAACAAAGACAGCAACTTGTCGATGCCGGTAAAAAATTACAAGCGGCTATTGAGAAAATGATTGCCTCTGGTAAAAACACAAAAGAGTTAGAACAATTTAAAAAAGACATGAAGAGTAAAAAGGTAGATTTTGCGGCAGCCCTATCTGATACAGCATCCGGTAAGGGAAGCAGAGCAAAATCAAAAATAATCCAAAGTGGAATTGCAGCTTTGGCATCATCTGGAAACAAAGACGCACAAGCATTTTTAGAAAAGGTGCAAGAAGACCATAAAAAATATCAAGCGGAAGCCATTGATGCAGTTATTCAGAATAAAAAAATAAAAGATGGTATGTTGTCAGAGATCCGGTCTGAATTTCCATTGAAGGCCGTAGGCGAGGGTGAAGAAACAATGGCTATTGGTCCTTACTCTTTAGATCGTTCTACAATGGAAAATATTTTCGGGACTGCAGATTTTGAAAAAATAAAAGAAAGATTAACAGCAGAGCCAGGATCACCGCCCTTTTTAGCATACAAAGCTGAAGTAGGTGATGAGGTAATACCTTTGGCTGAAATTGTTGTTAGAGAAGATGGTGTTGGTTATGGTGGTCAATTCAAATTTGAGATGACTTTAGATAAGAGATTTGCCGAAAAACTCAAGAGTGCTAATGAGGAAGTATACAGTAGTTAGGTTTAGAATGATACACAATTTTATTAAAATTCAACAAGAAAGGTTTTAATATGGAAGAAATAACTGACACCTTATTGTTGGCTACTTTTTGTAAAGCAAGGAATGTAAGAACTACAATAGATTTAATAAGTGAAAATTTTGAAATTATTGGTAATAAAATATTTGTTTTACAGGACGAGTCCGATAGATATAAGAAAATACTAACATACAACATAGTAAAATCAAATGTTGTATTTAGTGATGTGGTAAAGAACACCATCTCTTTGCATAGAAAGAAAGAGTTTAATTCTCTTTATACTTTAAATGCATTGAATGAAGTGGTTAAGTTACAAAATAATGGAGTTTTAGATTCCCATTTTACCGTAGATTGGGATGAGTTTAATAATACTGTTTTAGTTACATTTAAAGATGATGAAGGAAATCAAAATTTAAAAGTTGTTAGAACTAGATTGATAAGTATTGTTAATCTATAAATAGTTTTTTAATAAAGGTTTTAGAAAGGTCACGATTATGTTTAATGAAGATACCCTTGTATCTGTTATTATTCTTGCAGAATCAAACACAGATAATGACATATTTTCCGTTTATGAAAATGTAGTAAAAGATTCCACCCATAAAAATTTAGACATCATAATTTCTACATTTAGAAATATTGAAGATACTAAAGAAATACAAGAAAGATGCTCAAAGCTAAATTTGGACACTAGGTGGGTAATACAGAAACCATCAGCGTCTTTTATTGAAGAATTAACTGACTTAGCAGCGGGTGAAGTGATTTTTTATAAGAGTTGCAATAATGTATTGTGGTATCCAAGGCACATAGAATCTCACTTAGAGTCTTTTAATAAAGATAAAAGTGCGCGCTGGGCTTTGTCTCACATAGAAAATAAAAATGTTCATCAGCCTGACTCACCTTTTAATACATTAAGTTGGCGTATTGATAATCCTCCGCACCCCGACTCTATTTCTATTGATGAAGTTTGCCATCTTCAAGGGTTGAAAACAAATTGGTCAAAGTGTCTTGTAAAGAAAGACGACCAACCCGTTTTTTATGCAGGTTATGCTGTTAAAGAGTGGATAGAAGAACAAAACAGAGGCACAATACCTTCAGAAATTACAGTCATACAGTGGGTAAGTCCCAACGCACAAAAACAAGATTCTGAAAGAAAGATAGAAGATGTTTATGCACAGGTAGGTGTTCCAGCCGCAACAGAAATAGAAGAAGATGTTGTTGAAACTGAAGAGGGTATTGAAGTTGTAAGAAAACTACCTACGGTTGTGGGTAATTACTATTTGAGGGAATTTTCCGAAAGTGTCTTAAAGGCTGCCGAAACACTATCTGAGATAGAAACTATTTCTATAAAGAGAACTATTGGCATGGGCGATGTTATTTTAGTTGAGCCTATCATTAAGAAGCTCCGTGAAAAATATACAAATGCAAAAATAACACTTTACACAGCTAGCCCAAAGATTGTAAATTACTTTGTCAACAAGCCCGATAACATAGAGGTAATACCACAAAACTCTGTCGTTGAAGACACTCTGCACAACCTATCAAAAGATCAACTCAAAATAGATTTAGATTTATCTTATGAAAGTAGAGAAAATAAATTATTTATTGAATCTTATGCTGAAGTTTGTGGTATTGAGTTTGATAATGATGAAGATCGACACGTTCAGTTAACATACGAAGGTAATCCTATAGATAGTGATAAGTATGCTGTTGTTTGTGCGGATGGAAGTGGATGGCCGGGTAAGACTTGGGGAATACAGAATTATGAAACAGTAATAAAACATTTGAAGGATTTGGGATATAAGGTTTACGAAACAGGATCAACTGTAACTGATGAAAGCGATCCTAAATACCATGAATGTGAATTAGATGAAATGGTAAATTTGATTGCTGGGTGTAGTCTTTATGTTGGAGCTGACAACGGCCCGATGCATGTAGCTAGAGGTTTTGATAAACCTTGTGTAGCAATTAATGGTGCCGCACTTACTTATCTTTCTAATCCCAATAGAAAAAACATTTTTTATGTTGAGAACAAAGTAAGTCCTGGATTTGGTATTAAACACCGCCAGTTCTTTAATGTTGGCGAACAAGGAATAACTTTTGTTCCTTATAGTGAAGAAGATCCCACCAGCGGCCTTAATGAAATAACTTGTGATCATGTTATTCATGCCGTAGACAGCTTGATAAAAGAAGATGATAATAGTCAATACGCCATGAACATGGGTGGAGTTTTGGTCAAAAGAGATGTATTGCCTGGTTTTGTTTATCGTAAAGATTCAAAGGGAAATTATCACAGAGATCGGCCCTTTTATCACCCAGATCAAAGAGTTAATATTTCAAGTCTTTATAATCAACAGAAAGAAACTATTTGGAAGACAAACTTTGCTCCACTCTTTAAGGATCTTGTTGATAATAACATAACATCATCAGCTAAAGTGTTAGATGTTGGTTGTAACATGGGAATCTTTGTTGATGGTATGATTAAGAATGGATATACTGATGTAACAGGATTTGACCTCAACAGATTGTCAATTGAAACAGGAAAAGAAGAGTTTGAAGATATAAAAGATAACTTACAAATAAAAGACATTACAGGAAATTTTGATGAAGGTGATTATGATGTAATTGTTTGTAGTGATGTGTTGTCATACGTTTCCGATCCTAAGATTGCAATTAGTAATCTTAACAAATTAACTAAGATTAATGGATTTGTTTATCTAAATAATACTGTAATAGATAATGATCATTTTTCCAAAGATCCAAGAGGTTGGTCAGCAGTAGGTAATGGCGAGTGTATTACACTTTTCACTTCTGAAGGATTAAAATCTTTATTAACAGAGGGTGGTTTTGAGTTTGAAGATTATGGAAAGTGGAATAAACAACAAGATAATGAAATGTTGTTCTTAAAATGTAAGAAGGTGTCATAATGACATTAGGATACTTTTTAGATCTGTTAATTATAAACGAGGTGCGAAGAGAAAAAGTTGTTGAAGATGATGCAACAAAGTTTTCTTTAGGTTATGAGTTAAGTAAGCAAAATGGTTTTTTACTAAAAGAAATAGCAACTTGTGTTTCTGAAGTTTATAACGGAACAAGGCCAGGAGTTTTTTCTAAAAATAAAAAATATGACAGAGAAGTTAAGAAAGACGAAGATTATAATTTAGTAAGCCTCTTCTATAAGCTTTATCAAAAACATTTAAAGTTATGGGAGTTAGAAGATACGCGCCGCGATAAGACGATTCCCGACTCTGATAGATTAGCTGCAGCGGATCAAGTTTCTATTTTTAATAAACAAAGAAATGACTTAGTTGAAAGAATAGATTTTGTGGTTAATGAAAGTATAAATAAGGCGAAGGTGTCATAATGAAAAAGGTTGTCATCACAGGATCTAATGGCCAACTTGTTTCAGACATAATAGAGTGTTTAAAAAACAGAAAAGATCTTTACAAACTATTTTGTTTTGATAGGGAGTCACTTGATGTAACAGATAAGGCGTTATTAGAAAACATTTTCTTAACAATAAAACCAGATGTTTGGATACAAGGTGCTAGCTATCATGTTGTTGAAGAGATAAATAATAACCCCGATATTGCTTGTGATGTAAACATAACTTCATTACATTACATTTCCAATCTATGCAATCAATACGATACTACATTAATTAATTTCTCAACCAATTATGTGTTTAGTGGCAAGAGAATGCCAACTGCTGGCTTTGATGGTTTGGAGCATTATAATGAGATGGATACACCAGATCCCGTAAATCTTTATGGTATTTTAAAGTTTGCTGGAGAAAAGGTCGTTTCTACTACCGCTAAGAAATTTTACAACATAAGAGTTTCGGGCCTATTTTCAAAGCAAGGCAGCAGAGCAAAAGATGGAAAATGTTTTCCAAGTATTATACTAAACGCCTTGGATACAAAAGGTTCAGCTGATGTTGTTGATGATCAAGTTATTAATCTCACTTATACACCCACTGCTGCTCGTTGGGTAGAAAAAATGATAAGACAAGAAAATGAAAATAATTATGGAACTTATCATTTAGTAAATAAAGATAATCTTACTTGGTATGATGCAGCTAAAATTATGGCAAAACATCTTGGTAGAGAAGATGACATAAATAAGATTGGCACAGACGATTTTTATACAAACTTATCAAGACCTAAGTGGACACCACTAAATCCCACTAAGTTAGAGAGAGAGTTTGGCGAGGGTGAAAAAATACCTACCTTTGATGAAGACATACAAAACTATCTAAAAGAAATTGGGAGAATAGTTTAGAAAGTTATTTATTATTATTACTATAGGTATAAAAATTTTAGGAGGACTAAATGAAAATAGCTATAGATTTAGATAATACTTTACTTAGAACTATGGGAAAAGATTATAGAGATTCTCAACCTATAAATAAAGCTATAGAAATAGTTAGGGACTTATATAGTAAGGGACATTTTATAACTATTTTTACGGCACGTGGCCAAAGTAGTAGAAAAGATTGGACTCTGTTAACAAAGACCCAGCTTGACAAATTTAGAATACCTTACAATGAACTTATAGTTGGCAACAAACCTTCTTATGATCTTATTATTGATGATAAGGCACTAAATGCCGAAGATTGGATAGAAGACCCCAATCTAATTAATAAATTTGTTAATGATAACAATGAAAAAGATTATAAAAAATTTAAACCATTTACAAAAGAAGAGAGATTATAATGTCACAACCTGCAGATGAAATGAATCATGGTGGAAGATACCACTTAGATGACAGAGGCCAGCGCTATTGCGACATTTTTCCAGAAATAGGAAAAGGCGACATCAATGTTTCTGTTATTGAGCCAGGTGCTGCAGCTCTGTGGCATAGGCATAGAAAACAGGCTGATTATCAATTAGTGGTAAAGGGAAGCTTGAAGGTTGGTATGTGTAATCTTCCTAATCTAGCTTACGATGCTTCTAAGTTTACTGACAAAGAGATTGTCAACATAGATAGGGCACAAAAAGAAGTCGTGGATAGTTGGCATGAGATTTGGAATGGCAGTGAAATGTTAAAACAAACTTGGCATAAAGATACCCCAGCTGTTCAATGGCACTATCTTTCTGAAAGAAACGCTTGTCTAGGGCCATTGTATATACCAACTGGATTATATCACGGATGTTATAACTATACAAATGAGCCAGCTATTTTAATTTATCACATAACCAACAAATACGATGGAACTGATGAAGAAAGACTCGACCCGTTTTTTGCTCAGTGGGATTATGAAAGGGTTAATAAGTAATGGTTGATCATATTGTTGTTGGTAGTGAAAACAAGGCAGATGGCGTAACTTATTTGGTTACTGGATCCCACGGCCACATTGGTAGTTATGTTGTTGAAGAGTTATCAAGAACAAAAAATAATGTTAGGATTGTTTGTATTGATAATCACTATAATTCAAATCTTGATAATTTAAAAACAAGCTATTCTTTAGCTAAAGATAACAACAATGAAATAGTATCTATATCGGCTGATATTTCTAATGAATCTTCTATGATAGAGATTTTTATAAAAGAAAAACCAGACTTCGTTTTTCATTGTGCGTCTTATTTAACTTTGGATAGTAAACAATTTAAGGCAAGAGCCACTCAAGTTAATACTTATGGGTCAGCTCTAATTTTTGATCTATCTTTAAAGTATGGAGTTAAGAAAGTTGTATACTCTTCTTCAGCTTCTGTTTATGGTAATCCTATTAGAGTTCCAACTGGCGAAGATCACCCTTTTGAGTTTAGGCTTTTTTATGGAGCTACAAAGGCCGCTACAGAAAACTTGGCTACTTCTTTTATGATAGAGGAAGGTTTGGAGATTGTTGGACTTCGTTATTTTAATGTCTATGGTCCCCGCCAGAGTCTTTCAAATGTTTATACACAGATTGTTCCTAAGTGGATACGATCCATTGCTACAGGGGAACCTATAACCGTTTACGGTGATGGTGAACAAACAATGGATATGATATTTGGTTCAGACATAGGAAAGGCCAATGTTTCCGCCATGGATAATCCAGAATGTAAGAATATGTTTCTTAATGTAGCGACGGGAATAGAAACTAGTGTTAATGATTTGTTGTCAATAATAGTAGAAGAAATGAAGACATTAATACCCAAGACAAAAATAGACATCATTAGAGAAGAACATGATCCTAATTTAGTTAAAAGAAGATGTGCAGATGTTAGTAACATGCATAAGTATTTAGGCCGTCATAGTGTTGATGTTAGAGAAGGTATAAGAATGACTTGTAAAGAATTGTATGATAAGGTTGATCTTATAAGTCACAATCAATAATGATAACTAATTTAGAATACCTTTTAAAAAAAAGAAACACTTTTAAAAGTTTAGTTTTTACTAATGGGTGTTTTGATTTATTCCATTGTGGCCACTTACAAATAATAAAAGAATGTCTTAGGTATAAAGATCAAAAAGCACTTTCTGATTACAGTTATCCCTTCTACTATAGTGAACTTAGTGGTGTTTTAGTTGTAGCGGTAAATACTGACGAATCAATACAAAAATTAAAATTAAATGATAACAGGCCTATTATTGATTATAAAAGTAGATCTGAAATAATTAATAACATTAAGGGTGTTGATTATGTTTTACCAATTATTGATAGTAGTGTTTTTAGTATTATAGAATCATTAAGACCAGATGTAATAGTAAAAGGCAATACCACAGATAAAATAGTTGGTGAAGATTTTGTTAACTCTTATGGAGGAAGGGTTATAAAAACTAAAACAGCTACAAAATTCTCCAATAGTGAAGAAGTAATTTCTACTACAAACATTATAAGCAAGATAAGATTAAATAGTGAGTGAAAAAATGAAAAAAAGTTTTTTAGAATTAGTTAAAGGTGATAAGCCACTTTTTATAATTAATGCATTGTGTGGTTTAGGTGATATGGTTTCTCATTTAAGTCGTATTCCAGATTTGGAAAAGCAATTTCCTAATCATACTCCACTTTTTCTTATTGGTGGTTATGGTAAATCACCTAAACTTATGAAGGATTTGTGTGATAGGCAAGAAGTATCTTCCTCTATAATTAAAAATTACAACTTCCATAATCAGCATGACAAGATGGAAGAATTTATAATAAAAAATTATGTTAAAGAATCTCGTGGCGACATCTATGAAAGTTGGAGTTTTTGTAAAGAAATTTTTAAGAATAGTGAACCACCTTTTTATAGATTTCAGATGCCAGACAGATATGACTATAAGACAAATGTTAGTATTGATCAAATAGAGAATGGCGAACTTTTTAAGAATGAAAAAATAGTCTTAATAAAACCATTTACAACTGAAGGAAATGCAGAAGGATTTGATCATGACATCAAGAATAATAGATTTTGGCACGCTGCGCGCTGGGTTGAGTTAATAAAACAATTAAATGAAAATGGATATAAGCCAGCGTTTATAGGATTAGAAAAAGATTTACAAAAAGTTCCTAAAATGTGTGATGATTTAGGTGTAAGTTATTATGACTTTACAAACTTTAACATAGAAGAAACAACGACCTTAATTAAGGAATCATCTGGTCTAATTTCTACAAATAGTTGGGAGTGGGGAATTGCTGCAAAAAGTGGTATACCTACTATTTGTGTTTTCTTGAAAAATGGATTCTTTATAGACATTCACATTCCACACGGCCCATCAAAGATATGGGACAATCTTTACATCAGTGTCAACTCAACAAAGCAAACTTCTGAAACAATAATAGAAGATGTTTATACAAACATTAATGATAACAAGATGGACAAAGAGGCTACACCAAAAGACATTATGAATGTTTTTAATTACATGTCTGTTAATAAGCGGCGGCCTGACAAAGATTATTCAGTAGCTATGATAACTTTGGACGATAAGAATTATGTTGAAAAAACATTAGATAATGTAATCCCCTTTATTAAAAATGATTTTGTTGTTGTTGATGGTGGATCAAAAGATGGAACGTTAGAAATTTTAAAATCCAAAAAAGAAATTACTTTATTAGAAAAGAAGTGGGAAGATAATTTTGAGACACAAAAGAATTATGCACTTGATAATACAAAGGCGGATTGGCGAGTATTAATAGATTCTGATGAAGTTTATGAGCAAGTCTTTTGGAATCAATTACCTTGGCTAATTTGGGAGGCTGATAATAAGGAAGTAGATTGTATTACTTTACCAAGAATAAACATTGTTGATGGATTAACTCAAGAAATGATTGATCAACAGAGATGGTCTCTTACAAACTTTAACTGGGTTAATTATCCCGACCCACAGGAAAGGGTTTATAAAAGAAATTGCCGATACTCTGGAAGAACTCATGAAAGAATTGTTGGATCAAATAAGAAAGCGTTTGCCGCTGGTCAACACATTATTCATAGAAAAGATGCAGATCGTCAACAAAAAGGAATTGACAGAGAAGAACAACAATACATAATTGAGGCTAAGGAAGTTAAAAAGAGAATAAACTTACTACCTAATAGAAAACTTGTTGTTCACTACTTACATCATTTGGGATTAGGGGGCACAGCTAAAGTGGTTCAGTTGTTAGGAAAATACTTTCCTAAAGATGATGAGTTTCATCATGTTATGGCTTATAAGTCACATGGCGAACTCGAAAGAGAACCATTTTTTGAAGAATATTTTGGTAAGGATAATATGATACCTTATGCCTCTGGCCCAGAGTTTATGTATATTATGAAGGAATTAAATCCATTTATAATCCATAGGCAAACATCTGGTTCTCCAGAATTTCCTTTTATTAAGCCACTTGATTCTCTTGCTAATCATTTAATTAGCACTTCTATTTTTGGATTAACAGATAATACTATTGATTTTAGTAAGACAATATACATAAGTAATAACTTACAACATTGCTCTGGGCAATTGGGTAGTAATAGTGCTGTTATAGGAATACCAGTTGAGGCTCCATTAACTGATGAGGATTTAAGAGAAGAACTTAACATTCCTTCAGATGCTTTTGTTTTCGGACGAATAGGCAGAGACAATAATGACATTTATGATCCTGTTAACTTAGAGGCCTTTTCAAAAATAGAAAACGAAAAAACATTCTTTATAGCACTCAATCCATCAGATGGACTAAAGAAATCTGCAGAGACTCTAGGAATTAAAAACATAAGATGGGTTGATAGGACTTTGGATGATTTAAGATTAAGTAAGTTCTTTAATACTATGGATGTTTTGGCTCATGCAAGAAGAGATGGTGAGTGTAATCCTGGCAATTGTTGGGAAGCAATGGCTCATGGAAAGCCGATCATAAGTCATTATGGAATACCTTATAATGGCCACATTGAAGAAATAGGTAATGCTGGTTTTGTTGTGAGTAGAACTACTAATTTTCACAATGTCTGGCAAAGAGGTAATCCAAGTAGTATAGTAGATGTCTTAGATTATGCAAGAGGAATAGGATTACCTAACTTTACTTGTGAGGATAGTAAGAACATGATAAAAAATGATGTTGATGAATATGCAAGAATAATGAAGATGTTTGTTGATGGTTCAATAAATTATAACTACTATAGTGAACAAGCCAAAAAGAGATGGAGTGAACGTGCACGACCAGAGGTTATAGTAGATAAACACTTAGAGCTTTATAGATCTTTAAGATAAGGAAATAAAAATGGCAAATTTAAAAGATGTTATGCACATTCTTATAGGTTGTGATAGAAATTTAGATTACATTTTAAATAGGGAGATTATCCGTTATAATTTTCCTAACGGAATAGACTTATGGTTAACTACAGTTTATAATGGAAAAATGAATAAGATGGCTACTGGTTGTGGAGAAAATACTTTTATTAGAATTGATGAAAACACTGGATACGCTTATGGTGCACTTGACGCTATTAATGAAGGGCTTACCTTTGCAAAAAATGCACATAGAGACATTGTTGTTTTAACTAATTTTGATGGCTTCTTTTTCTCTCAACAAAAGTATGAAAATCTTATTGATGAGTTTATAAAAAGTGGAAAACCTTTTGCTGCAGGTCATCATAATTCACACCATTTTCCTATGTCAGACCTTATGATTTTTAGGAAAGATTTTTTAGAAGACTTGCTTCCAATTTTGCCCGAAGTAAGCAAAGAAAGAAAAGAAATAAAATTTTTACAAGATGAATATGAAGGGACAGAGTTGGGATTTGATAATGTAGAGGAATGGGTGTTTAATGCATTGGCAAAAGTTGGGAATCCAGATGATTTATGGTGGAAGCTTCAAAGAGACGGCCATCCTAGATATAGATGGACAGAAGAATGGGCCTTCGGACATCTTCACTCTGAAGTTGAGAAAAGAGAGAAGATAAGTAATTATAAAACAATTAAAGGACATAACATATCAAAATACATGGGAATTAAGATAGAGCATAGAGAATTAGAAGAAGTAAGACGACCAGATGGAACTTCTTTTAGTGTGTAAAAAATGTTTCATAAAATAAATTACAACAATTTAGCGTCCATAGGTCTTGATAGCAAAAAGGCCGTAGTTCACCATTTGAATAATTTATCTTTAGGTGGAACAGAGAAAATGGTTCAGATAATTTTATCAACTCTCTCATCTATAGATAATACATATGATCATTACTTGGCTTATAAGTCAGATGGTGATAAAAGTAGAGAACCTTATTTTTTAAAAGCTATAGGAAGTCAGAAGATGATCCCTTATTCTAGCCCTTCTGATTTTATAGAAAAGTTAAAAAAAATACAGCCATTTGTTTTACACAGATATTCGGCAGGTATACCCGAATGGCCACTAGTCCCCGAAACAAAAAGATATACTAAACATTTTATTTCCACTTCTGTTTTTGGTGCACAAGATAATTCAATTGAGATAGACAAAGTAATTTATGTATCTCAACATTTGAAGAATTTGACAGGAAACGGAGATAATGAAAATCATGTTGTTTTAAGAAATTCTATAGAGAGTCCATACTCAAATGAAAATTTAAGAGAGGAGCTTGGTATCCCCGCCGAAGCTTTCGTTTTTGGAAGAATAGGAAGAGATGATGAAAACATTTATGACCCAATTAATTTGGAAGCTTATGCACGCATTGAGACTTCCAGAACCTTTTTTGTTATTGTTAATCCATCCGAATTATGTCGCAGTGATATTAATAGGCTTGGTATTGATAATGTTAGGTTTATAGATAAGACAACTTCTGAAGAAAGATTAAGTAAGTTTTATAATACTATTGATGTTTTGGCTCATGCTCGTAAAGATGGTGAATGTAATCCGGCCAACGTTTGGGAAGCTGCAGCTCACGGAAAGCCAGTTGTTAGTCATTATGGCACTACATTTAACGGACACATAGAAACAATTGAAAATAGTGGATTTGTTGTCTTACCAAATGATGTAGATGAATATACTCGTATTATGAAGGCTTTTGTTGATGGAGTTGTTGACTATGACTACTATAGTAAAAGAGCTATAGATAATTGGAGGAAGGTTTGCCGGCCTGTTATAATAGCAAGAAAATACTTAGCCATTCTTAATGGTTTATAAAATTATCTTTTGTTATTATACTATGTATCACAAATAGGAGATTAAAATAATGGCTAAGCACTTAATTTCGGGTAGCGCAGGGTTTGTCGGAAGCAACCTTGCTCGCACTCTATTAAAAAATGGACATCAAGTTGTAGGTGTCGATAACTTCTCTTGTGGTTTTCGTAAAAACATGGAAGATTTTTATAACCACCCTAACTTTACATTTTATAAGCAAGACATTAGGGACATTGCTCCAAGTGAAGTATCATACGATGCTGTGTGGCATCTTGCGGCAAGGGGTGAATTGTATTTTTGTCGTGATCACATTGATGAAGCTATTGATGTAAACATTAAGGGTACATTAAAAATGCTTGACTTTGCTAAGTCTGCTAATGCTCAACACTTTTATTTTGCAGATACTTCAGCCGAATACGATAACATAAAAGGTGAAGAAAACTATCCTACCGCTGAAAAAGATGCACCAAACATAAACACTCCAATGGGTTATTATGCTATTACTAAAATG
>Ga0070749_10001119_pt1 | contig 18117 bp, 17 predicted proteins | sample VirMetDEL_Nov_18_FD_75180 | JGI IMG/M metagenome (GOLD analysis project Ga0070749, IMG submission 75180) | Aqueous microbial communities from the Delaware River and Bay under freshwater to marine salinity gradient to study organic matter... | ecosystem: Environmental > Aquatic > Marine >...
AGGTAATTCGAATCGCTCCATTCGGCTAGGCACAATTCGCCGAAGTATCTTCTATTCGTCGAGCAATACGTTCCCCTACCCCGGCCGCTTCCAAAAAAAGCCGGGCATTATATCACGGAATTTTGCTTTACGCTAACTGAACATTGTGTGTAGTATCTCTTTATGCCATTGATTACGAGATCAGAAGCGGCAAGAGCGCTGGGTGTGACACCGGAAGCGGTCTATGCAGCGGTGAAGACGGGACGGCTGCCGGTGGTGCGAACAGCGGATGGTCGAGAGCTGGTGAATAGCGAGACCATGCGTGAGCATTGGGCAAAGAACACACAGCGCAGGATTGGACGCGGGCCAAAACCCGCAGCGGGAGATAAAGCGTTTCCGGCTGCCAGGCCGAGGATGGCCAAGACCGAGGAATCGATCCCGGACTACGACGAGTCCAGGGCTCGGACTGAGCACCTGAAAGCTGAACTGCTGGAGCTTGACCGCAAGCAGAAAGAAGGCGTTTTGGTGAAAGCAGAAGAAGTTGAGCTGAAATGGGTCGAGATTGTGACGCTGGCAAAGACAAAAATTTTAGGGATACCCACAAAAGCGAAGCAAAGAATCCCGGATCTGGATACAGATGCGGTGTCAATGCTGGAAGATATTGTTCGCGAAACGCTGGAAGATCTGTCGGAGAGTGTGACTGATGACTGAGGACAACCTGCTCAAGCTGGAGCGTGCGGCATATCAGGCGTTCAAGCCGCCAGAGAAGCTCACATTGAGCGAGTGGGCGGATCGTTATGCGTTTTTAAGCGCAGAAAGCAGCGCGGAAGGCGGTAGATGGCACACTTTGCCGTATCAAAAAGGAATTATGGATGCAATAACAGATCCAAAGGTTGAGCAGGTGACGGTGATGAAGAGCGCGCGTGTTGGGTACTCGAAGATCCTGAACCACGCGATTGCGTTTCATATTCACCAGGATCCGTGTCCGATCATGCTGGTGCAGCCGACGATCGAGGACGCGCAGGGGTATTCGAAGGAAGAGATTGCGCCGATGTTGCGCGATACGCCTTGTTTGAAAGGGTTAGTGAGTGAATCGAAGGCGAAGGATGGGGCGAACACGATTTTGCAGAAGCAATTTCCCGGTGGAACGCTGAGCCTGGTGGGCGCTAATAGCCCGCGCGGGTTTAGGCGTGTGAGCCGGCGGGTGGTGTTATTTGACGAGATCGATGGTTATCCGGCGTCGGCGGGTGCAGAAGGTGATCAGATCAAGCTTGGTATCCGACGGACTGAGTACTACTGGAACCGCTCGATTGTTGCCGGCAGCACGCCGACAGTGAAGGATTTCAGCCGTGTGGAGCGCATGTTCCTGCAAACAGATCAGCGTCGTTATTTCGTCCCGTGTCCTGATTGTGGGCATATGCAGTACCTGAAATGGCCGAACATTCGATGGACTGATGGCGACCCGAGCACAGCGGGGTATTGCTGCGAGTCATGTGGCGTAATAATTCCACATTCTAAAAAGCGTTGGATGGTGGAGCGCGGCGAGTGGCGCGCTACAGCACCAGGGAATGGGAAGCATGTGGGCTTTCATATCTGGGCGGCGTATAGCTACAGCCCGAATGCGACGTGGCCGAACTTGGTGGAGGAATTTCTGGATGCGAAGAATGACGCAGAGCAGTTGAAGACGTTTGTGAATACGGTGCTGGGCGAGACGTGGGAGGACGAGTATGCGTCGAAGGTGGGCGCGGATTCGTTGTTGGAGCGTGCGGCGGAAGAGCAATATCAGCAGTACGTACCACCTGCCGAGGTGCTGGCCCTGACGATTGGCTGTGACGTGCAGGATGATCGGTTGTCGTTGAGCGTGTGGGGCTGGGGCCGCGAGGAGGAAGGCTGGCTAATCGATCGGGTGAAGATTTATGGAAGCCCGTCGCGACCAGAGGTATGGAAGCAATTGGACGAGATTTTGCAGAAGCCTTATGTGAACGAGGCGGACGAGGAGATAAAGGTGCTGTGCTGCGCGATTGACTCTGGCGGCCATCACACGCAAGAGGTGTATCAGTACAGCCGAGAGCGTGCGGCGATGGGTGTGATTGCGATTAAGGGTATGTCGCAGAAGGGCAAACCGCCGCTGGGCAAGGCGACGAAGGTTGATGTGGACTACAAGGGAAAGGCGTTAAAGAAGGGGGCACAGCTCTTCCCGGTGGGCGTGGACACGGTGAAATCGCTGTTGTTTGGCCGGTTGAAGCACAACGATCCTGGGGCTGGATATTTGCACTTCTTCCCCACGATTGGAACGGATTATTTCGAGGAATTGACAGCCGAGAAGCAGATCTTGCGATTTAGGAATGGTTACCCCGAGCGCGTGTGGGTGAAGAAAAGCCAAGCACCCAATGAAGCTTTGGACGAGATGAATTATGCGTATGCGGCATTGCATCGGCTGTACCAGAAGATGGATCGAAGGACGATTTGGGATCAGCTCGAGCGGCGCGGAGAGGATAGGCCGAAGCGTGTGCGTGCTGCTGCAGCGACACCAAAGCGGAGTTTTGTGAAACAGTGGTGAGTTGCGGCGCTAAAGTACCAAGAAGCCTGAAGTTAGAGGTCGAATGGCGATTCCTCCGTCCATAACAGCCGGCGTGGACGTGGTGTGGACCGACGTTGCGACCACGGATATTTTTGGCAATTCTGTAACGAGTGCGACGCATAATCTTACGTATTATTTCCGACTGAATACGGCGGGCGAGGGCGTTACAGCGACCGGCACGGCGTATGACAGCGGCTGGCAGGTGACGATTCCTGCGGCGACCAGTGCTGGGATGAACCCGAGCACTGGATGGTATTTCCAGGCTGTGCTGACCGCAATCAGTGGTGGCGCGGTTAGCGAGTACAGCCGAGGTCAGATTGAGGTTCAGGCGTCGCTGGCGTATGCAGGATCTCCTGCGGCGTTTGATGGGCGGACGCAGGCGCAGAAGGATTTAGACGCTGTTCAGGCTGCTATTCGCTCGTTGATGACGGGCGGCGCGACGCAGGAGTACCGGATTGGCAATCGAAGTCTGAAGCGATATGACTTGGCTGATTTGCTTGCACTGGAATCGCAGTTGAAGGCAACTGTGGTTCGCGAGAATAAAGCGAAGATCATTGCATCGGGTCTTGGTGACCCGAACAATTTGTTTATCCGTTTCGGTAACGGCTGATGGGCATCCGCACCAACATTTTGCGTCGTATTGGCCTTCAGCCGATCCCCAAGGCGCTGCCGCCAGTGCGCAGGCGGAATTATGCGGGCGCAATTATCAGCCGCCTAACGAGCGACTGGATGGCGTCGCAGGCAAGTGCTGATGCCGAGATTCGGACCAGCTTGCGGAAGCTGCGTGATCGCAGCCGCGAGATGGTGCGGAACAATCCGTATGCCAAGCAGGCGAAGCGGACAACGCAGATCAACGTTGTCGGTAGCGGCATCAAGATGCAGTCGCAGGTGACGTTGCTGCGTGGTAGCCGCCGCGATGAGCGCACCAATGCGTTGATTGAGCAGAAGTGGGCGTCTTGGTGCCGCGCTCAGCATTGTGATGTTGCTGGGCGCCAAAGCTTCCACATGATGGAATGGCTGGCAATTGGAGCCTTGCCTGAGTCAGGGGAAGCGCTGTTCAGGATTGTTCGTCGGCCGTTCGGGGGAAGTCGAGTGCCACTGGCGCTCCAGATGCTTGAGGCTGATTACTTGGACGAGGAGTACCAAGGCCCAACCCTCGCCCAAGGGAACGAATGGCGGATGGGCGTGGAAGTTAACGAATGGGGCCGCCCGGTGCGGTACGCCTTCCTCACGCGCCATCCAGGTGACTACTGGTTTCAGAATGCTCCGCAGCGAAACGAAAAGCATGTCTTCCTGCCGGCGGAAGATGTCATCCATTTGTTTATTCCTGAGCGGCCGCAGCAACATCGTGGCGTGCCGTGGTTCCATCCTGTGATGTCGGACGCGCATCAGCTTCAGGGCTACGAAGAAGCTGCTGTGATCCGTGCGCGTGCCGGCGCATCGATTATGGGATTCATTACTAATCAGGAGGGTGAGCTTACTGCTGATGACGTTGAGAACGAGCGTCGGATCAGCGAGTTTGAGCCGGGCATGTTCAAGTACTTGATGCCGGGTGAGAACGTCACGGTGCCAAATATCGACTCGCCTGATCAGCAATTTTAGATGTTTGTTAAGAATAAAATACGTCGATTCGCAAGTGGTTTTGGTTGCTCGTATGAGACGCTAAGTCGCGATTTTAGCGATACAAATTATTCGAGCAGCCGGCTGTCACTGCTTGAGGATCGCGAGCACTGGAAGGTGGTGCAGTCATATTTGATTGAGCACTTCCATATGCGGGTGTTCAGGGAGTGGCTGTCGCTTGCAGTGCTTGCTGGTGAGCTGCCATTTGATGATTTCGAGGCGCGCCCTGAGCGTTATGACACACCGCGTTGGATGGCACGCGGCTGGGATTGGGTTGATCCGTTGAAGGAAGTGAAGGCTTACCGAGAGATGGAGCAAGCTGGCTACATGACCAAGGCGCAAATTGTTGCGAAGCTTGGCGGCGATTTTGACGACAATTTGGCTGAAATAGCGCGTGAGCAGGCTGCTGCAGAGCGCTTGGGCGTCGAATTGGATCGAGACATTATTGAGCAGCCGATGTTGCCGGCTGATCAACCGTTGCCGCAGGAGGAAGGCTAATGGGCGCGATGCCGACCGATGGAATGAAAGAGGAGGCGCGTCGTTATCGCGCCTGGAAAGAGGAAGGTCGCAAGGGTGGCACTGATGTTGCCGCTCGGCGTGCCGGTCAGATTCTTAGCGGCGATGAACTGAGTGACGAGACTATTCGCACGATGAGTGCATGGTTTGCGCGTCACGAAGTGGACAAGCAAGCTGAGGGCTTCAGCCCTGGCGAAGAAGGGTATCCGTCGCCTGGAAGAGTGGCATGGGCAGCCTGGGGAGGCGATCCAGGTAAAACATGGAGTGATGCACTTGTGGCTCGTATGGACTCTGACCGTGAGTTGATGCCTGATTTGACTGCGCCACAGGTGCAGTTGTATGAGGCTTTTGAGGAGATTGCGGAGGAGCTTGGCCAGTTTGGCCAAGATGCTGGACCGCATGGCTCGCATTACATGGCCGAAAGCCCGTTTGCGGCTGACGGGATGGTTTGCGCCAATTGCGCGTTCTATGCCGGTCCTCGTGCTTGCGAAATCGTGAGCGGCGACATTGCGCCTGAGGGCGTGTGCAAGTTCTGGATCATTCCAGAGCGTCTGATGAACGAAGGGCCTGAGGTCGAGGAAGGTCGGCCGTATCCGAATGAGCATGCAGCAAGGCTGCGTGATCCGGGGCAGTACGACCGTTTCCGGCGTCGTAATAACGCAGGCAGGAAAGGTGTTGATTTCATTTTTGGAATCAAGGAAGGCGAAAGCGGCGCTGAGCTGCAGGCAATTCGCTTCAAGCTTGCTGATTTCACTGCTGCCGAAGCTCGCGCATGGCTGCGTGAGCGTGATTATGAGCCGCTTGAATTTGAAGAGGCAACAGGTGAGCGTTCTAAAGTGGATGAAATTGAGGTCGAAACAGTGACCGAAAAACGCGCAGCGCCTGATGCGCTTAAAGAGGGGGATTTCGTTTCGTGGAATAGTTCAGGCGGTCGCGCTCGTGGCCGGATTGAGCATGTGATGCGCGAGGGCACTTTGGGTGTGCCTGGCACTGAATTCAGCATTGATGCCAGCGAGGAGGATCCTGCTGCACTGATTCGGATCTATCGCGATGGTGAGCCTACTGAGACGATGGTTGGGCATCGCTTCAGCACTCTGACCAAGATCGATCCGATTCGCGCTACTGAGGGCGGTAAATTTCAACGCTCTGAGGTAACCTCATTCCGCGCGCTTGAAGAGGAGCGGAGCTTTGAGTTCCCCTTCAGCTCTGAGTATCCCGTGATGCGGTACTTCGGCAACGAGGTGCTGAGCCACGAGATGGATGCTGCTGATCTCAGCCGGCTGAATGATGGCGCTCCTCTGCTGTTCAATCACGATCCCGATCGTGTGGTTGGCGTTGTCGAGCGTGCCTGGGTTGATGGCATCAAGAAGCGCGGCTATGTAAAGGTGCGCTTCTCGCGCAACAAGTTTGCGCAGGAAGTGCTTGATGATGTCCGCGATAATATTTTGCGCGGCATCAGCTTCGGCTATTCGATCGACAAGATGGAAGAGCGCGGAGATGACTTCGTGGCTACTAGATGGTCGCCTTACGAAGTCAGTGTGGTCTCTATACCTGCTGACCCTACGATTGGAATCGGCAGGTCTCTTACTGATGAGACCGTTGTTCAAGCGGCCCCCGCCGCATCACCAACACCTGAACCCGAAATGGAAAACACTCCAGATCTGGAGGTGATCCGGTCCGAGGCCGTCGAGGCCGAGCGTACCCGTATCGCCGCCATCAATGCACTGGGCGAAAAGCACCAGATGCAAGACCTGGCTCGCGAGCTGATCGACGGTGGTCGCACTATCGACGAAGCTCGTGCTGCTGTCCTTGAAAAACTCGGCACTCAACCCGTGGAACAAGTCATTCGCTCCGCTGACATCACCACCAACGATGTTGGCCTCTCTGATAAAGAGACCCGTTCGTTCAGCTTTGCTCGCGCACTGAACTACCTCGCCAACCCCAGCGATGCTTCTGCTCGTCGGGCTGCCGAGTTTGAAATTGAAGTCGGCAAAGCTGCTGCTCAAAAGTATGAGCGCGCTTCTAACGGCATCGTGATCCCCAACGAAGTGCTGCGTCGTGATCTGGTGGTGGGCACCCCCACTGCTGGCGGCAACCTGGTGGCTGATGAGCTGCTGTCCGGCAGCTTCATCGATCTGCTGCGCAACCGTCTGGCACTGGCCCAGGCTGGCGTGACCATGCTGACCGGCCTGCAGGGCAACATCAGCATTCCCCGCCAGACTTCTGCTGCTACTGCCTACTGGGTGGGTGAGAACGCTTCGCCGACCGAAAGCCAGCAGGTAATCGATCAGGTGAACATGACGCCCAAGACCGTGGGTGCTTATGTCGACTACAGCCGCCGTCTGCTGCTGCAGTCCTCGATCGACGTGGAAGGCATGATCCGCAACGATCTTGCTCGCGTGATTGCTCTCGAGCTCGACCGCGCTGCTATCTACGGCACCGGCTCCAGCAACCAGCCCCTCGGTCTGGTGAACACCACCGGCATTGGCAGCCAGACCATCAGCACCTACGGGACTTTTGAGGAGTACATCGGCATGGAAACCGATGTGGCTTCTGCAAATGCTGATGCCGGCAGCCTGCGTTACATCATCAACGCTGCTGCTCGTGGCGCGCTGAAGTCGACCGCCAAGTCTGCTTCTGCTGTGGCTGCTGGTTTCGTGTTCGAGGACGGTGAGATCAACGGCTACCCCGCTGTTGTTTCCAACCAGCTCGCGAACAACGACGCTCTGTTCGGCGACTTCTCGATGATGATCATGGGCATGTGGTCCGGCCTGGATCTGACTGTTGATCCTTACGCTGGTGCTACCGCCGGTACCGTCCGCGTGATTGCTCTGCAGGATGTGGATGTGGCTGTTAAGCAGCCCGGCGCCTTCTGCTACGGCACCTGATCATGAGGGTCGAGATCCTGCGTCAAGTCATGATCTCGGGGGAGTCAGTTTCGGCTGGCTCCTTTGTCGAGGTCAATGAGGCTGACGGCAATCTTTTGGTTGGTAGCGGCAAGGCTGTTATTGCACCTGCCGTTGTGAAGCCCGTGCCTGTTGAGGTGACGGAAGAGCCGAAGCCGGTGAAACCGGTGCGTAAGGCTGCCAAACCCACCCCTTCTATTGAGGACTGATCATGGCCATCCTTTCTACTGGTCTGGAGAAGCTCCAGCACTTTGCCCTGGCTCCTACCGCGCAGCGCACTGCCAACCTGGACGGCACTGCTGTTGACATGAACGATTACGAGGGTGACCTCGTGATCATTCTTGATGTTGAGGCTGGCGGCACTTCAACCTTGGACGTGAAGATTCATTCGAGCGACACCTCTGGTGGCAGCTACAGCGATGTGACCACTGCTTTCTATCGCGGTGGCTCTGAAGTTGCTTCTTCGGCTGTGGCCTTTACCCAGGTGAGCACTTCTGCTTCCAAGCAGTACCTGGTGTTCCCTAAGGGCGCTGCCAAGCGTTGGATCAAGGCTGTGTCGACCACCTCGACCTCTACTCACACTTACTCCATCAATGGCGTTGGCGTGAAGAAGTACGGCTGATAGCTGTATTGCACTGGCCCTGGGTTGCTTCGGCGACCTGGGGCTTTATGCTGTTTACATGGCATTCACCGAAGACCTAAGCGTATTTCTCGCTGATTTCGGCGTTCCGATTTCGGCTGGGTCTGCGAGTGGACTGGGAATTTTGGATATGCCGAGCGAGATGATCGCTGATGGCGTGGTCATGACAACTGACTACAAGGTCACTTGCTTAGCGAGCTTGTTCGGTGATTTGCAGTATGGCACTGGCGTCAATGTGGACGGGCTGCCATACACAGTGCGCAATGTTGAGCCGCTTGATGATGGAAAGTTTTGTGATGTGATGCTGCAGCGCAGTGCAACACCTGCATTGGCCCCGGTATCGCCTGTGGTGCTTGATGGCGATGGAGTCGATACAGAGAGCCTAGTTATCCTTGATGGAGGCGGTCCTGGGACCGTTTATGTCGACAGCAATGTTCTCGACGGCGGTACGCCATGACTGACACGGTTACTAGGTTCAAATTGCGCAATGGCAGCGCAGCATTGTGGACCGCAGAAAATCCAATTTTGCTTGAAGGCGAGGTTGGTCTCGAGACTGACACGCGCAAATACAAGGTCGGCAACGGCGTAAGCGCATGGTCTGCTTTGCCGTATTACACCGAAGGTGTACTTGCTCGCGGGCAAGCAAGCAAGATGACCAGCGGGACGATTGCAATTGCTGCCGCTGGCACGTATCAGAGCACTGGATTGACGGCAACACTAGATTCTGCTACTGCTTATCAGGTAATTCTTGGCACCTCAAATACTTTTGGTTTGAAAAACAATAGCGGAGCAACCAAATTATTTCAGGTAATGGCAAGCATGGATGCCACCGCAGGAAATAATCACACGCTGGGAATCAGTCTGGCTAAAAATGGCACAGTGATTTCTCAGTCGGAGTGTCGGGCGTTTACCGGCTCTGGTGCGCAAATTACAAAGCTTTTTTGCTTTTGGATGGTTGAACTTGCCAATGCGGACGAGGTCGCACTGTTTGTGGCCAATCACAGTGATACGACATCGATCAGTTTCCAGCGCGGGCGGATAAGCGCAATAGAAGTGAAGGCATGACAAGTATGGACCGAGACACTTTTAGGAATTGGGTCAAGGTCATGCAAGCATTGGAACAGGCTGGAAAGACGGATAGCTACATTTATTATCGAGCAAAATCAATTGTGACCAAGCAGGTCGACCCTGGCGCGTTTGGTCCGCTTCCAAAGCGAGGATTCAATGACAACTAAGCGTGAGCGCATTTTGCGCGTCATTAAGGATAAGCTCACTCCTACGCACGGCGTTGATGGCCGTGTGTATCGCAGTCGTGTAACGGCGGTTCAGCGCGCTGAATCACCGGCGATTGTTATTGAGGCTATTAGTGACACGCCGGCTCAGAATACGAGCTTGCCGACTTTGGACTGGCAGATGCGCGTGCGAGTGAGTGTGATCGTGCGTGGTGACACGCCTGATGAGCTTGCGGATCCAATTATTGAAAACATGCACTCGCGTATGGTTGCTGACCTAACACTGGGTGGCTATGCAATTGACGTGCAGCCGGATGAGGTGACATTTAATATGTTCGACTCAGACCAGCCTGCCGGTGTAATTTTTAACGATTATATTGTTCAATACCGAACAAGCGTTGCGAGTTTGGCGGCCTAGAGTCTGATAAGTCACCCGATTTACAGTGATTGATGAGTTTCAAGGGCAAGGTGGCTCGTACATCCTTGACCCCGAGACAGGCATCCGCACTCTCGTTGAGCGGACGCTGCCACCTGTTCCACAAGAGGTAATTTCCAATGCCCCTTCTAACTCGGAAACGTCTGATTCTTCTGGAGACGGAGACGACTTACGGCACGGATCCGACTCCGGACGGAGCGGACGCCGTTCTGGTTCGCGATCTGAACATCACTCCGCTGCAGAGTGACGTTGTAGGCCGTGACTTGGTGCGTCCTTATTTGGGCGCTTCTGAGCAGTTGCTAGCTAACACTCGCGTTGAATGCACCTTCAGCGTTGAGCTTGCAGGTTCTGGCACCGCTGGCACCGCTCCTCGCTATGGCAAGGCCCTGCTTGCTTGTGGCATGAGCCAGACCGTTGTGGCTGCTACTAGCGTCACTTATGCTCCTGTGTCCAGCAGCTTTGGTAGCTGCACCATCTACTACAACATTGATGGTGTGCTGCACAAGGTGACCGGTGCTCGCGGCACCTTCACGATCAACGGCGCTGTTGGCGAAATCCCCTCAATCGATTTCACCTTCACTGGCATCTACAACACACCGACCGACACGGCACTGCCTGCGGTGACTTACGGCAATCAGGCGACGCCTCTTGTTTTCAAGAACGGCAATACGACTGACTTCCAACTGCTGTCTTATGCCGGTTGTCTTCAGTCTGTGTCGTTTGATGTGGGCAACTCGCTCGTGTACCGCGAGCTGGTTGGCTGCACTAAGGAAGTGCTGCTGACTGATCGCGCCGCTACTGGCAGCGTGACTCTGGAAGCTGTGACCATGGCAACCAAGAACTACTTCACCGCCGCCCTTAGCGACGGTACTCTTGGCAACCTGTTGTTCCAGCATGGTCAGACCGCTGGCAACATCATTGATTTCGCCTCCACCCGAGTCGATATTGGCGATGTGAGCTACAGCGATCAAGACGGCATCCACATGCTGAACATCCCGTACACCTGTGTGCCCAGCACTTCAGGTAACGATGAGTTCAGTCTGGTCTACACTTGATCGGTTGGACAGACGGATGAGGGGGCCGCTAATGCGGCCCTTTTTTATTGGGTGTATGCTGTTTGAGTATCGCGTGCATTACGCATGGCATTTGTCCGCAAAAAGGTCAAGATTTTTAGCTGGCCTGTATCGATCGAAGAGCCCGCTGATGGCGGCACTTTTGATACGGCCACCTTTGACGCCAAATTTAAGCGTGTAGGCCGCAAGGAATTTCAGAAGCTTGGCGAAAAGGGCGAGCTTGACCTTCTGAAAGTGATCATGGTTGGATGGGAGGGCATTCTTGATGAGGACGGCAAGGAAGTTCCGTTCTCCATCGAGGCTATGCGCGAATTCACCGATGATCCTTATTGGATTCGCGGTGTGCTGAAGGCTTATACCGAGACATTTGAAGGCGGCCGCCAGGGAAACTAAAGGATGCTGCCGTCTACTGGGCAGGCGGCAGCAAGAGGGTAGAAGATAAATCGGGCGAGGACGCTGCTGCATTTGGCATTGTCCTCCCCGAGCAGCCGAAGGAGGAGTCGGCTGATTTTGAAGTATGGGACGAGAACTGGGATATTGTGATGATGTTCCTGCGCATGCAAACGCAGTGGACGACCACAATGGCTGGCTATATGGGGTTGCGATATGACGTGCTGCTGTGTGCTGGCGGGTTGTTCGACCTCTACAATGTGGACAATCGCCGCGAGATGCTTGAAGGTCTTCGGATAATGGAGGCCGCAGCATTAAGCGAATTGGCTAAGGGCTCGGATGGCTAGCAAGCAAGTCAGCGAAATTCTTGTCAGGCTTGGCATCCAAGGTCTTCAGGGCCTGGACAAGCTGAAGAGTTCGTTTCGCGAGCTTGAGAAGTCGCTTGGTCCTAGCGCTGCAACAATTGAACGTGCTCGTGAGAGCATTATCGCTTTCGGTCGAGAAGGCAGGAATACTGAGCAGGTAATTAAAGGTCAGATTGAAGCGCTGAGAGGGCTTCAGTCTCAGACGGAGCGCGGTTCTACTGCTTGGGCTGAGCTTGCTGGCGATATTGAAAGGTTTCGTCAGGCTTCTCGCCGCACTGATGGTGAGATTCAAGTATTAAGGCAAAGCATTTTATCTGTTGCGGCAGGCGCAAATCAATCACAGCAGTCTCTTAGGTCCTACATCACGGATCTTGGTCGGCTGCGCGGTGAGGCAACAATCACCGGCTCTGTATTCAACGATCTTGGGCGCGATATTGCCGCGTTGACCGCGCGTTTACAGCAAGCTGAGACCCAAACGACTCAGACTAGTCGCGCCTTCGCTCGTGTTCTTGGCCAAGCGCTTGCTTCTACTTCTGCTGGTGCGCGCAAACAGCTTCAAGACCTTAAGTCTTTGATTGAAGAGCAACGAGGAATCGTAGACAGCATTGATCTACTCGGAAAGCGGGAACGCGAATTAACGTATAATAAAGAAAAGCGCGCCGAAGCGGAGGAAAGACTTAATCGCGCCCTTGCTCAACAAAGGCAGCTCATGTACGAGCAGTCAGTTCGGACTGGTCGAGAAGGCGTTCGCGCTGGCGCAGCAGCTTTTGAAGATCCGCTTTTGTTTGACTTTAGGAATGCGGCAAAAGAATTCGGCGATTTACCTAACACTACAGCCGCATTGAACCAAGAGCTGGCAGAGCTTTCTGAACGCTTGCTAAACACCAATCGAAGCAGTAGCGCATATGTTGATGTTTCAAATCGAATAGCTGAAGTTCAGCGCGAACTTCGTCGTGAAATCACGGGTACGGCTGAAGCATTCAAGCAATTAGATATTGCCCAAACAGGCGCGGAAAGAAGGGCCGAAAAGCTGGCTGGTATTCAGGAGTATTACAGCACTCAAGGTCCGCTCGCCCCTGGCGTAGGTGGCTATCGCGATCCGGTCACCGGAGCGATGATTGCTGCGGGCGCGCGCACGCCAGGCCGGATCCGTGTTGATGAGGCGGCCTATCCCACTCCAATCGGCCCGCAGCCGTTCCCTGAAATGGGGCGCCGCGCTCAGGAGTCTATTGATCGTGCGTTGGATGATGTTAATCGCATCTATGAAAACGCAAAAGTTGAAAGGGCTCAAATTCAAGCAAAATATGATCAAATTGAAATTGACAAAACGCTAGCTCAAGCAGATGAAATTTACTCCCTTCAGGAGCAAATTCACAAGAAAGAACTTAATGATTTCAATCGACGCCTAGAAGCGCGCGATAAGCTTCGCCGTCGTCGCCTTACAACAGGCCAGGCGGTTCAGTCCGCTGGCGCAATTATCTCTGGCGGTATTTTTGGCGGTCCTGAAGGCTTTGTCGGCGGCCTTGGTGGTTTTGCTGCTGGTTTTGCGATTCCTGGGCTTGGACCTGTTGGCGGCGCGTTTGCGGGTGCTGCTGCTGGTGCGCAGCTTGGTGGCTTGAGGCAAGCAGCCGGTGCCGCTGCTGAATATGCAGCAGAAATTCGCAGGCTGCAGCTCGCTCTTCAGGGTGTTGTTTATAGCTTTGAGGATTACAAAGCAGCGCTTAAGGCAATTGAATCAACTTCGCAGCAGTTTAATATCCCGATTCTGCAAAGCACGCAACAATTTACCAAGCTGTCCGCTGCTGTTATTGGTTCTGGTGGCACCATTAAGGACGCTGAAAACACCTTCAAAGGGCTTAGTGCTTCGGTCCTTGCAACTGGCGGCAGCATTCAGGACGTAAATGGAGCGCTCGTTGCCGCCGCTCAGGTCTTCAGCAAGGGCAAAGTAAGCGCAGAAGAGTTGCGGGGGCAAATTGGCGAGCGTTTGGCGGGTGCTTTTGCTTTGTTCGCTGAATCAAGCGGCAAGAGCACTAAGGAGCTTGATGCCGACTTGCAGTCCGGGGAAGTTACTCTGGCTCAGTTCGTTCAATTCGTTGAATTCTCTCTCAAAAAATACGGGCGTACTGCGCAAATCATCGCTGACTCACCCGAACAAGCCGGTGCGCGCTTGGATCTTGCTCTTAAAAATCTTCAGAAAAACATTGGTAATGCTCTTGGCCCCAGTGGCGCTGCTTTTCAAGATTTCGCCGCTCGCTCAATCCGTGGCATTGATCGCGTAATTAACAAGTTGATCGAGCTAAGAGCTATTCAGCCTGGCGCTGGCTTCTACCAAGAGCAGGTGCTTAGCGGAGGGATGTCAATCCGTGAACTTGAAACACAACTCCTTGAAGCTGGTACTCGAGAAGGGACATTAAGGCAAAATCTTGGGGGTGTGGGTCTTGGCTTTATGGCTGATCTTTTGCCTGAAGTTGCAAAAGCAAGCAAAGAGGTGAAGGTGCTTGAGGAGGCGCTTGTCAAGCTTCGCCTAATTGAAAAAGAAACAAATAAGGAAAGGAAGCAACGTCAAGACGACGAAACCAAGGCTGAGCAGGAAAAGCTTGGCCAGCAATACCTGCAAGCAGTAGAGCAACGAGAAGAGTCGCTCCTTGATGCTCGCCGCCAACGCGAAGAGCAAATTGCAAAAATCAGAAAAGACGCGATTGAGCAAGCAGCGCAGATTGAGCGGCAGCTTGGCGATGAGCGGCGTCAAATTGAACGGGATATTGAACGCACTCGTCGTGAAATGGAGTTCGGCGCTGGCGAGATAGATCGCTTGCGTCGGCTTGCTGCTGGCGAAGATCCTGAGGTTATTGAAGCTGAACGTAAAGCTGCAGAGATTAGTCAGCGCGCCACTGAGGATCGGATCAAGATCGAGGAAGATCTACTTGATAAAGAGCTCACTCAGCAACGCACAATTGCAGATTTCCAAAAAAATACCGCAAAACAAATTGCAGAGGCAAACGAAAATTACGCAAAACGTGTCGGCGAAATTCAGCGTGATTTCTCAAAAGCATCTGCAAAAATCATCGAAGAAGGCAGCGGCGCTGGTGCAAAGCGACTGACTCTTGCCGCTCAAATTGTTTCTCAAATTCTCCAAAGGACCAGTCTAAATCAGCAGCGAACTCAGTTTGGGCTGCAGCCAGTTGGTGAACCTTCTGGGTTCGTTAGGGGCCGACCAGTTTATAGCGGTCTTAAAGCAGATGAAGTGCCACAGCAAATTCAACGAATTGATGTAAATCTTGAACAACTCCTGCGGAAGCTCTCTCAGCAGACTCAAGGCAGGCAAAGTGCGCTACCTGTCCGTGAATTTAGCATTTCGCGCTTAGCTAGCAATTTTGAAAGTATTGCCAGCGCATCTATCGGCTCTCTTGGTCCGCTTGCACAAGTGATTCCCAGTGCCGCTCCTACTTCGCAGTTAAGACGGCAAGGCGCTCAGCAGCAGATTCAACAGGTTAATCAAAATCAATTGCAAGAACAATTCGGGGCCCTATCCGAAATCACTCAAACCAGTCGAGATACCTACAAGACACTGCAGGATCAGACTCGCGAAATTGAATTGCAGATCAAATACCTAAGCGAAGGCCACGAACCGACGATAGCCAGAGAGCTGACGACTTTGCAGCAGTCCTACGAGACGCAGAAACGTCGATTGCAGGTTCAGGCTCAAGCGCTTATCAACCAAGGTCAAAATGCTGACGCAGTAAGTGAGCAATATAATCTTGAGCTTCAAAATCTAGACATCCTTAATAAGCAAAATCAGCAACTTGCAATTCAAAATGAACAGCGCAACAAAGCGATTCAAGACGCGCAGCAGCTCAAAGATGCGGTTTTGAACCCATTACAACAGGGATTCGCTCAGTCATTTGATCTCTTAATTAATGGCACTGAGAACTGGAGTAACAGTCTCCGCCAAATTGCGGCGACCGTATTGCAGGATATTGCCCGCCAATTGATTCAAATTTATGTGATCAATCAAGCGATTTCAGCTATTGGCAAGCTCTTCCCCACGCCTGGCGGTGGGACTATTCCAGTCGCTGCTGTCGCCGCCAACGGCATGGCCTTTGCTAAAAACGGCATCCAACCCTTCGCCATGGGCGGCATCGTCAACAAGCCGACGCTGTTCCGCTATGCCGACGGTGGTGCTGGACGCTTCGGCTTGATGGGTGAAGCTGGCCCTGAAGCAATTATTCCGCTGAAGCGTGGTCGCGATGGCAAGCTTGGCGTTGCGGGTGGTGGTTCCGTTGCGGTGACTGTGAACGTTGATGCGCAAGGCACCAAGGTTCAAGGCGACAACAACCAAGGTCAGCAGCTTGGCCGCGCTGTTGCCGTTGCGGTTCAGGCTGAGCTGATTAAGCAAAAGCGTCCCAGAGGCTTGCTTGCCTGATGGCTACTTTTACTTACACACCTGATCGACCTGCAAGCGAAAGCTCCCAGCCGCGCGCAAGTCAGACGCGGCTTGGTGCCTATGAGCAGCGCATTACGTTTGGCATCAATCCGTTTCGCGATACGTGGAATCTTAGTTTTAGTAATCGCAGTACATCTGATATCGCGGGAATTATTGCGTTTCTTAAAGCACGCGATGGGCTTGAGACGTTTGAGTGGACGACGCCTTTCAATGAAACCGCGCAGTTTATTTGTACAAATTGGAATGCACGGCTTGAGTCGTGCAATTACAGAACAGTTGAGGCGGAATTCGAGCTTCGTTACGAGCCCGGACAAACAAACATCGCTACTCCTGCTGGCGTCGCAACCACTTTTACTTGGGTCCCAGATTTCACTGCCGATCAAAATTATCAATCAAATGCGCAAACATTTCAATTTGGAGAGGGTTATACCAAACGCTTAAAATTTGGCCTTAACGCTCAAACTGAAACCTGGAATTTGCAGTTTCGCAATCGCACCAATGCAGAACGTGATGCGATTCGAACATTCCTGCGTCAAGCACGCGGCAGCACTGCATTTACATGGACTGACCCACTGACCGCTGCGACAGGCAAGTACGTTTGCGCGGAATGGAGTACAACGTATAATAATCACAATAATAACGATCTTCAAATGACGCTGCGAAGGGTGTTCGAGCCATGACCGTACCCGTCTCAGCCCTACAGGAGATAGCCCCCGGCGCGATCATCGAGCTGTTCGAGCTGGAGCTGAATACTGCCCAACACGGCGCAAACGACACCTACCGTTTCCACGCTGGCACCAGCCTCAACAACAATGGCGAGGTGGTGTGGAACGGCAACAACTATCAGCGTTTTCCCGTCGAGGCTGATGGGTTTGAATACAGCGGCAATGGTCAGCTCCCACGTCCCAAGATCCGCGTCAGCAACATCCTCAGCACCATCACGGCCCTGCTGTTGACACTGCCGGATGGACTGGAGGGTGCCAAATTTACGCGCATCCGCACGCTGGCACGCTATATCGACGCAGCAAACTTCCCTGGTGGCACTAGCCCCTACAGTCCCGACCCTACGGCGGAGTTTCCGCGTGAGATCTACTACGTCGATCGCAAAACCATCGAAAACCGCGAGGTAGTCGAGTTTGAGCTTGCGGCCGCTTTTGACCTTGCTGGCGTCAGCGCACCTAAACGGCAATGCATCGCCAACATCTGCCAGTGGGTATACAAGTCAACCGAATGTGGCTACAGCGGCGGGCTGCCGACCTGCCTCAAAACACTGACTGACTGCAAAGCGCACTTTGGCGCTACGGCTGAACTGCCATTTGGCAGCTACCCCGGCATCGGAGCCTTTAGCGGATGACCTGGAAGCACGCCGCAATGGATCATGCACGTGGTGATATACCGCGTGAGGCGTGCGGGCTTGTGGTGGTGGTCAAAGGCCGCGAACGCTACTGGCCATGTCGCAACCTCAGCAGCGGCAGCGATCAGTTCATCCTCGATCCTGCCGACTACGCAGCCGCCGAAGATGCCGGCGAAATCGTCGCGGTGTTCCACTCGCATCCAAGCACGCCACCAACGCCAAGCCAGCCGGATCTAATGGCCTGCGAGGCAAGCGGTCTACCGTGGTACATCTGGAATCCAAAGACCGGCGGATGGGGCGAATGCCAACCAAGCGGCTACCGCGCTCCACTCATCGGCAGGCAATGGACCTGGGGCATCAGCGACTGCTGGACGCTGGCGCGTGATTGGTACGCCGAGCACGGATTACACCTACGCGACTGGGAGCGACCGCTAACACCAGAGCAGTTTGAAGCGGCGCCAATGTTCGATGACTGCTGGCGCGAGGCTGGCTTTCGCGAGCTGGAAGAGGAGCAAGAGCTGCAAAAAGGCGACTTCCTGCTGATGAACATTTCAGGCAGCGGCTTGAACCACTGCGGCGTC
>Ga0070749_10001120_pt1 | contig 18117 bp, 15 predicted proteins | sample VirMetDEL_Nov_18_FD_75180 | JGI IMG/M metagenome (GOLD analysis project Ga0070749, IMG submission 75180) | Aqueous microbial communities from the Delaware River and Bay under freshwater to marine salinity gradient to study organic matter... | ecosystem: Environmental > Aquatic > Marine >...
AATTGACTTATTATTTGTGAAAGAATATTTTTTCTAAGCAGATCAGCCGCCTTTTTACCAGCTTCTCGGTTTTCTGGGTTGCTTAATAGAGGCAAGTTCCCTCTAGCTGTATCAACTATCTGTCCAGACTTTGCATCAAATCTTGTCAACTGTGCTCTAAATGGGAAGGAAGTTTTGCTCTTTTCTGTTATTTCATTTAAAAGGTCTTCCCTTTCTTTTGTCTTTATTTTTAGTTCAACCTCTTGATCGGATAGTTTATCAACACCTTTAACCCCGCTTTTTCTTAATTTTTCTCTCTGTTCTATAATTTTAAATAGATTATCTCCTTTAAACTTTCCACTAAAAATATCATTAGGATCAATTTTAGCGATTTTACCTAAAGCTTCCGCAGCTTCTTCTGCAGGGCTTTTTACAAACCCAAAATATTTCCCAAGCTCTGTAAATTTGTCCTTCAAAAATCCTCCGAAATCTTTACCAAATAATTTACCTATTGAATTTATTGCTTGAAAAGCTAAAATAGCAGTACCCAATATTGGCACCAATCTAGAAAACCCACCTACAATTCGACCAATAACAGGAGCAAGCCTTAATAAAGATGAACCCCTAAAACCTTTTCCTTGTTGCGACAAACTAACACCCAATCTCTGCGTTGCCCTTTTAGCCGCCAACCCTCTGGCATTTCTTCCTGTATTTCTTGTTTTGCCCCCTATACCACCAAATATATTGCCTGGCCCAGCGCCTAATTGACTGGTCAAATACAAAGTGTTAATAAAACTGGTTAGACCTTGCGATGCTTCAAAAACATTCTTTTTAAACCCTTCCGTTTCGTCTGCAAATTGACCAAATGCACTACCCAAAGCAAATATCCCTGTTTGCAATGCGAAGAATCCACCTAACCCTTTTTCAGATGTCTGTCTTTCCTTTCTTTTTGCGCCTGTTAATTTTTTTGTCTCGACTGTTGATTCTTTAAGTGCTTGCGAGTTTTCTCTTTGAGCAGCAGCCGCGCGTATATTAGCAGATCTAACTTTATTTGCCTCAACTGTCTCTGGATTTAAGCTTCTAGCTAAAGGTCTTCCTGTTTCCGCAAAATTCGGTATCTTACCAGTAGGCTCATCTCTAGTATTTGTCACAGCAAGACCCGCAGGGTTTTGGCTGTTACGGAGTTTTCCGTTTTGGTTTATTCTAATTTGGTTGACAGGGACACCAGCATCTTTTTCTCTTTGAATTGCGTCTTCGAGAGGGGACATTGCGTAGTTGGGGATATAACCGCCAGCGGCTTTACCTCTTGCTTTTTGCGCTGCAGATATCTCACCTGGTCTTTTTTGCCGCTTTGTTATTGCTTTTTTTTCTAGTTCTTTTGGTAAATTCTTAAAGATCTGTTCTCTATACTTGTCTTTATTTCCTTTGGAATCACTAGCCTTAAAATCACCAAATTCAAAGCCTTTTCCTTCTAAACCAAAAATTTCTTCTAGAACTTTTCCGCCTTTACTTGCAAATTTAACATCTAAGGTGGAATCGTTATCTGTTCCAACGCCTCCAGATATAGCTTTTATCAAACCTTCAAAAATTGCTCCTTTATATGCCGTTAAAGCACCAGCGCCTCCTTCTTTTAAAAATAAATCTTTTACTTCTTTTGGGCTGTATTTAACAGGTTGGGTTTTAAAACCACCAACCAAACCGCTAAACTCATTTAATGTAGAATTCGCAGCATTAGCCAAGCTTGTATCTATTTTTTCTTCTAACTTTAATAGACTCGTAAAACTAGAATTATTTTCATTTAAGCTTGGATCTATTCCTGCAAACCCACCCAAAAATTGACTTACTTTTGTTTTGGGGTTTGATGGTGTTTTTATAAATTTATCTTTTACATATTTTAGATTCAACCCACCAGACAAAAACTTAATCGGCTTTGGAACAAGCATAACCGCAGGGTTTGGTTTTTTATTGGCGTCGTAAGTGTTGAAAGTGGATGTTCTAGTTTGGGGTTTTCCAAACCTAGAAGAAGCTGCGGATGCACTATACCCTGCAGCAATAGCTTCATCTCTTGTTGTTATGTCGGTTCTTTCTTTTAAAGGTTTAGATGGTCTTATGAAATTTGGAATAAACCCCTTAGAAGATCTTACTATCTGCCCACCGTAAGATCTTTTCAAACCCTGTATAAAATCAAACTGATTAGTCGGGGCTTTGGTTGTTCCTATTAAAGCCCTTCTTGATCTCGGATCTAAAGCTCCCTCAGTTAATCTTTTGTTTCTTATACTCCTTATTTCTTGGTTTGGAACATAAAGATACTCTATCTTTCCACCACTTGCTTTTGCTGCTCCAGCTATTTTCTGGAATCCCGCACTAAAACCACCAGCCTTAGTTCTGCCAGCGGCGGAAAGAACCAAATATTTACTAAACATACCAACCTCATTTAGAGATTTGATAATTTGACCTCCTCTTTTCGCCACGGCAGATGTTTTTCCAGCACCAGCGGGAGCAACAAGGACGTTAATCATCTTGCCAGAACCCAATACCCCATTTAAAGCAGCAGCTTTGTCTTTGCCAGTTAAAAAGTCACTATCATAAACACCAAGACCACCTTTTGCAAAGTTTGGAATGAACCCACCAGCCGCATTTATTTTCTTCGCGCCACTTGGAAGACCCATTGACCTAACCATGTCTTGGTTAAATATAGCAGATCCACCACCAGCAAAGTTTGGAACGATATATTCACTATTGTTAGCAACCATCGTACCCCTCTGACCATTACCAAACGCAAAATTTGGAATAACAACTGGTTTGGCATTTTTTGGTGCGCCGCCAACACCTCTTGATATATCAGATTGTTCTGCACCAACTGGGAGGTATCCAGACGCACTACTTCTTGCTGGTTTAAACCTTCTCCCAGCCGAAGCAACGGATGGTGCTATGCCAATAGATGTCTGCCTGATCTGTTCGTAGACCTTTAATTGTTCTCTTAAAGCATTGGTGAAAAATTCTGCCTGTTTTCTCTTTGCTTCTTCTGCGTTTTTAGAACTTTGTTGGATCTGTAGTATCTGCTCTCTAACACCTTTATCACTTAACAGTGCTTGTGTTATTTGGTCTTGGACTTGTTTTATCTCTCTTGATTTTGCTCCAATTTTTGTAAACTCCCCCAAAAACTTAGATATGGATTTCCCCCCAAATACCACTAAGTCTTTAGTTAGTTTCGCAATAATCAAACCAAAGACAGCCAATCCTGGCCCACTAATAACAGAACTAATACCTTTAACCAAACCCCTAGCGACAGTAGAACCAATTCCCTCACCATCTAAAACATCACGAATTTTTGTTGCCAAACCACTAAAGAAGTCTAGTATATTTCTCAATGTATCTGTTACGCCAATTTCGCCAAGAATATTTGCAAGCTCCTTGAAATCAAGAACTAGTCTATTGATTGATGCGGATAAAGTTTTACTTAAAATTTCATTTTTCTTATACGCTTCGTTTGTAGCGTTAGCAAACGACTCTGTCGCTTTTACCGCAATACTATTCTTATCACTGTAGTCATCTAAAGCAGCTAATAACGGAGCAATCTGGAAACCCCCACCAATTTTAAATGCTGAAGAACGCTGAAGTTCTGGAGAAATCTCTTGGAATCTTTTCGCAAAATTCTCAAGTAGTTTTGTCGCTGGCAATATCTCACCTTGAATATCAGTAATTTCAACACCTATACTCCTCAAAGTTTCCAAACTTTCCGCTTTACCAATTCTTGTAAAAATTGTTTTAAGTGAGTTACCAATAACAGCACCACCACGAGCAGTCTTTTGCTGCAGCGCGGTAATCAAACCACCAAGTTCATCCAAACTAACCCCCGCCTGTTGAGCAACGGAAGCCGAACGCTTAAACGCTTCGAAAAGATCTCTTTCAGAAACGGCAAACTTGTTTGCGGCAGCACTAACCTTATTTAAAATCTCGCTAGTTGTTAATCCAGATTTAGAAAATCCGTTAACTGCGGCGGTTAAACTAGAAACCGCTTCAGCAGCATCTACCCCAGAAAGTTGCGCCAGAACAAGGGAATCCTTTAATCGTTTTGTTACCTCTGTAGCACTTAAACCCTGTCTGGAAAGTTCAAGGGCGGCCTCTGCAGCAGTATCAAATGTTTGTTCCGTCTGTTTTGCGATGTTAAAAATCTCACTACCAAAAGATCTGATCTGCTGTGCGTTTACATTAAGTATTGAATTGATCTTTGCTAAATTCTTTTCTACCTGTATGGTAGTTGAAACCAACTCTTTAAATGATTGAGTTACAGCGTTAAGAATCCCGACGGAAGCCCCAAACGCTAACACACGAGCATTAGCAGCCTCCATTGATTTAGTAAACTCGTCGGCTTTACCAGTTATCCGACCAAGAGGTTGCTCTAATGACTTAATGGACTTAGCACTTGTGCCAAGATTGATTTTAAGATTTTTGCCAGCGTTTTTTGCAGCATTAAGTATGCTCCGCTCTAAACCTGTTTGTACTACTGGGACTTCTAATGGCATAATGCTGTGACCTTTTGACCTTTAACAATATTACACCAAAAATTATATTAATCACCAGCCAATTTCATCATTTGTTCCATAGAAAGTTTACCTCCAGCCTTTTTAATTTCGTCTGAAAGTTTAACGGTCCTACCAGATCCTTCTGCAATATCCTTAACATCTTGTTCCGTAGCCCCAAACACCGTTGATGCTGCAGCGTTATCATCAATAAAATTGCCTTTAGATTTGCCTTTGTTTTGCTTTGCCTCTGAAAATGCCATCAACCTTTCTGGGTCCTCCCTTATATCATCTGGTATATCCTCTGTATGTTGGAAGATACTATGAAATATCTTCCCAAACAAAACAAGTTTCATTTGAAAAACGGATAGCTCAACCAAAGGCTTGCCAAAAAAGTCGTGCGCGTTATCGCAAAAAGATAAATACAGACCAAAAAAAGGACGAAGTATAGCTTTTTGCATATCAAGCTCATTGAGCCTGTCTGCTATTTCTTTTTGTTTTTTTTGAATTTTAAAAAGAAGATCGTCATCTAGTTCCGCAAAACTATCTTCTGAAAACAAATGGTTTTCCAAATCCTTAGAATCAAACAGGAAGTATCTTATAATTTCTGTAGCTGCCATGTTGGTTGCATAATCCTCTGCAGTCTTACCAACCAACTCTTTACGCTTATATAATAGTGTAAAGTACTCTTTCTCTTTTTCGGTTATTGTTTTTTGGGTCTGTTCCTTTTGTGAATTTAGAAATAAACTTTTCTTTGTTTTTTTTAAGTTTTCAATTTCTATTTTTAACGACTCTATTCTTACATCTTCGTCATCAGTCCACAAATCATCCTCTTTTATCTTTTTGAGAACAACAGACTCTTCTTCTACACCCTTTTTAATGGCTATTTCTTTATACTTTTCGTAGTATAAATGCAAATAGCGTTGATCCTTAACTGTAAGGTGTTTTAGGTATACCAAGCGACCATTAAGATCAAACTCGGTATACCCATCAAATATTTCTCCTACAATTGAAATGTAGAATTCTTCATTCACGCTCCAACCTCTTCGGTTTCACCTTTCTCCATATTTTCAATAAGCTCTTGGAACTCATCTTGCGTGGAAGCTTGGTTAAAGAACCAAAACGCGATTACGGTAGATACATTTTTGATAAGTTCAGCATAAAACTCATCATCATTATCTTCAAGATCATAATAAAACTCAATCTTATCCTCAAACGTATCGCCTTTGAAATAAGGAACAAACTTATCCATTCCCTCATCGTAAATATAGGTAAGATTCAAACAATACCACAGCAAAGCTCTATTCTGCGCCTTTACATCCGCCGTGTGATCAAAAAGAGATTGAAAGTTTGACTCAAAGTCAATAATACTCTTCCTGTTTTTTGCCATCTCAAGCTTAAGAGCTTCAAACCTTTGTTCTTGTTTTTCAGTTCTCTTCTTAATTGTTTCTAAACGGGTATACTCATTTTGATGGTCAAGGGCTTTTTTATACTTTTCAGCATAATCAGCAGCATCTTCTTCGCTAAACAAACCTCCAGTATCGGAATACTTTTTGGTTAACATTGCTTTTGTGAAAATACCCTTTTTGATACACCTGCTCATCTCTACAGAATACTCAAGTTCTGCCTCTTCAAGCTCACGCCTGTTTGGACGCTTAATTTGCACATCTACAGGCTCGTTTGTTTTAACTTTACGTTTTGTAATAGTCTCTTCTCCAGTTTTTTTGTTTTTTCTGGTCGATTCTACGATTTTCTCACCCTTTTTATTGAGAGTGAATTGATATAATACTTTATTTTCCATATGCCTTTATTTAAATTTAAATAAAACTTGACAATTTTCAATTTCTTTTTCCATATTTCTTATAGATTCATTGCCATAATCTAAAATTCTTTTTCTTATCCACGATAATTTATCTGGGGTAAAGTGATCTGCAGCCCTGATCACAGAGTGATATTCTTCTGGGATTTCTTCGTAAAGTTTATCGTAGTGAAAATCATGATCTTTTTTCATATCTTCCACTAGCATTAACATTGTTTTAAAAAGACCAGAAATCTCCCTATACGACTGATTGTTTAAAAAATTTTTAGCATTCATACCCTTTGCCTTGTATTATAATAAGAAAAAAAGTGTAATTTTCAATATGGCTGGCTTTTTATCTTCATCCCAAATAACAGAAATCGAGTCTTTATATAATAAGCTCCATGAAACCTTTTCTCAAACCATAACGGTTTATAAGCACGCAAAGAAAACTTTAATAGCTCATAACCCAAAATACAATTCGATTTACAGCAGAACACAAACAGGAAAAGACGACAGTGTTCAATATACGATAGTTCCAAAAACTTTTGGTGCAAGAATCTATTACATTAAGACGGAAGAAGAATTTTTCAACAACTACAAAACACAATCAAAGGTTGTTTTACCAAAGGGTAGCGTCAAAGTTATAGTAAAGAAAGATGGTTTTGATTACCTAATAGAATCAAGAAGGGTTGAATTTGATGGCCGTATGTTCACCGTTGATACAGACGGTTCCCCGTATGGACTAACCTCCAATCTTTTTTATACATTTTACCTCACACCGCTTGATGAATAATGGCAAAATTACCAAGAGATGTAACCGCTGTATTAAAAAGACAAGCACCAAGAGTCTTAAAGAAAGACTTTGATCGTGAATTCAAGTCAAAGTTCGATAAGCTAAAAAAAGAAATGATATCTGAGTTTCTGTCCCACCCTGTAACAGTGGAGATTTTAGCTGGGGCATCATCTGGAAACACAAGCGGAACACTCGGTGGTGTAGCGAACCTCTATTCTTTTATTGGGTTTAATACTGGTGATAAACCAATAGAACCTATAATAAAAATATTAGAAGCAACAAACTTTTCAGATAAAGGCCCATCAAAACAAGGTATTGGTAGAGCTTTTTCTGTTAACATACCAAACCCAGAAGATATTTTCGCCATAACCCCTATGCCTTGGGCTGCTGGAAGAAGTTGGGCCAAAGGAATAGAAACTGGAATATCTGGAATAGGCTACCTTTTAAATAAATCAAGCAAATCAAGCAGATCTGGTGTAGCTATACAAGCAGAGAAAAGAGTTAGATCTGGACGCTTTCAAAATGTTCCATATATTTCTGCCCTCATTAAAAAATACGAGAAAAAATTTAAAGAACTGTCATGATTGAACAATATCATCATAAAGTTACCAACTCAATTATCCTTTGGATGGACAACTACCTGTTATCTAAAGGTCAAGCCTATACCAACCTGACTGGGGTTCAGTGCTACAACTACGACGACGAAAGGCTTGATGACAACTACCAAGCCTACGGTAGCCCATACAAACAATGGGTATACGACTCTTCTATATCTGGAGCCATCATCCCAGATGGAGTTACAGTTGGCAACACTCCTTCTGGCGCATACAACCCAACAATTAGCGGAAGAAGTGGCATGTTTATTGACTTTGACAACGGCAGAGCCTTAATCCAAACAACCAATCAAAACCACGATATAACATGTGATTGTGCGGTAAAGGATTTTAACATTTACTTCACTAACGAAACAGAAGAAGACCTTATCGCAGAAAACAAATATGTAGTCAATTCCAGACTGCCAAGACCAGACGAATCATTTATTGAACCATATGATTTCGTTCTGCCAGCAATTTTCATTTCCATATCCACCGCGAACAACAAAGATTTTGCTTTCGGGGGGATGGAAGAAACAACCATAACAGCGACAGCATCTGTTTTAGCGGAAGATAGTTATCAACTAGACGGAGCGCTATCAATATTTGCTGATTCTAAAAACGAATGTGTCCCTGTTATACCAATGGAAAAGCATCCATATAATGAGTTTAACGACTTAAAAACTGGATATTTTAACTATAAAGAGCTTGCTGAAGAATACAAAGGTGACAACAAGCTCTACATCTATAACGTAAACACCTCAAAACTAACTGACAGGGCAAGAAAGTCCTTAACTAACGATATTTTTGTGGGCTTTATTGATTTTGAGATACAACAACATAGATTTAGACATCAATAAATTTTCACAAACACCCAAAACAACTGTAAACATTTAAAATAATCATAGCTATGGCAAGAAATAGAGTAATTTATCAATCAGAAGCACTATTCGCAAGTAAGGAGTATGATTCCACTGGACTTAGCGATCACGCACAGCTTCATCGTGTGCAAAGTGCAAACTACGGATTTACAATCAACCGTCAAGACGTTAACCAATACGGAAACCTCGCAAGAATTGATTCATTGGTTCTTGAGCCACCGACTGTAAATTTTGACCTTTCCTATTATGTAACTAACGGATATAATGAGAGAGCATTGGACTTCTCCGTTGCAAAATCTGGAGATACACAATCTGTTCAATTCGCATCTGGCCACCTAGCAACAAGCACTGGTCAAAACCTTTATATTCTCACTGTTGATGAAGGTAAAGACGCAAACCTTAACAGGTCTGAAGGCGCTACCACAAATACAGTTATTGGAATTGGAAATGCGTTCCTAACCGATTATACACTTGACCTTTCTGTTGGTTCTCTTCCTACCGCAACTGTTTCTTTTGAGGCTTCCAACATCCTCTCTGACTCTACCGTTTCTGGTTTTACTGGCGCAGGATTCTCTGGATTTACTGGAATTTCTTCTCCAGCTGTAAACCCAGTGGATGGTGTATCTCTCACTGATCCTGTAGTAATTCCATTTGCTTCTGGCAACTCACACTCTGGAGATTACGTCACAAACGCTCAAGACACCCTTTCAGCTTTAAGACCTGGAGATCTTACCCTTGACTTAACAAGCTTTGATGGTGAAATTCTTTCCGAACTCGGTGGTGGCGGCGGAATTCACATTCAGAGTGCGTCTCTATCACTACCTCTTTCAAGAACTCCAATTGAGAGACTTGGATCTAAATTCCCATTTGCTCGTGTGGTTGACTTCCCAGTTAATGCAACTCTTTCTGTTAATGCTATTGTAAACGAAATGGAAGCTCAAAACCTTGCCAACATGATCAGTGGCTGTGGTCAAGAAACATTAAGAACAATCAGCATAACTATGAAAGAGTGTGGAGGATCTACTACTGGCCTCTTCATAGAAATGAAAGGTTGTACAATTGATTCTGAGAGTTTCTCATCTAGCATTGGATCAAATAAGAGTGTGGACCTTACATTCTCTACGCAAATTGGTGGAACAAAAGACCAAAACAAAGGAGTATTTGTAAGCGGAAGCAACACAACCCCTCTTCCTTGGGACGCTTAATTTTAAATTAGAATAATAAAATGTCAAGAAATAGAGTAATTTATCAATCAGAGTCTCTTTACGTTAGTAAAGATATCGACTCTACACCTACTGGAGAACACCATGAGCTAATTAGGGTTCAAAGTGCAAACTATGGGTTCACCATTAATAGACAGGATGTTAACCAATATGGAAACCTCGCAAGAATTGATTCATTGGTTCTTGAGCCACCGACTGTAAACTTCGATTTTTCATATTACCTTACTGATGGTCTCAATGAAAAAGCCCTAGGATTCGATATCACTGAAAACGCTCAATTTGTTAGTGGGTTTATCGAAACCAACAGCGGTAGAAACTTTTACATTGTAACATCTAAGGAAGGTGAAGACAGCACCACTATGGGTTCAGGTGATCCTTATAGCCTGATCGGAATCGGTAATGCGTTCCTTAGCGATTATACAGTTGACCTTTCTGTAGGCTCATTGCCAACAGCAACAGTCTCCTTCGAAGCTTCTAACATCAACTCACAAAACGGAACCGTAAGTGGTACCGCATTCCCTTTCGCTATAACAGGAGAACTACCTTCTGTTAATCCAGAACTTGGAACAGTTATAGGCGGCACCGCTGGTTTTGAAACTCCTCAAAACACTGGAGACAATGGCCCTACAGCCTTAAGACCTGGAGATATCCTTCTTGAATTCCCTGGATTTGATACGGCTCACCCTTCATCTGGAACATTCTCAGATTTGGCTGGTGGCGGAGGATTCCACGTTCAAAGTGCTTCCCTCTCAATACCTCTCTCAAGAACCCCAATTGAAAAAGTTGGTTCTAAGTTCCCGTTTGCTAGGGTTGTTGATTTCCCTGTTAACGCAACCATGACAGTTAACGCTGTTCTTAATGAGGTTGAAACACGCAACCTTGCCGACCTTATTGCTGGTTGTGGAAGTGATGAGCTTCCAGAGGTAGCAGTAACACTGAAATCTTGTGAAGGCCCAGCAGCTATTAAGTGGACACTTAAAGGTTGTACCCTTGATTCTGAAAGTTTCTCCTCAAGTATTGGATCAAACAAAACTGTTGATCTTACCTTCGGCGTTCAGCTTGGAGGAATTGATGATACCAATAGAGGCATCGTCTGCTCTGGCGACGGTCAATCAAGACCAGTATTTGGAGTCTAATTCATACATACTCATACATAGTTACAAAAGTAAACCCCGCCGAAAGGCGGGGTTTTTATTTATGAACAAACAACCAACTAGAAAATTTAAGCCTCTATACCACCAACTTGTCTAGGCTCAGATTGATAAAGGTTATACTTCATAACCATCTCGTCTAATGCCAGCTTAGCATCTTGAGCCATTCCACGTATAATTTTAGCTGTTTCGTTCCTATTTGCAAACGTCACCCTGCTCTCTCCATCACTAATTGCGGTAATTTCACCAGAGTAGTCTCCATTGGATGAACCAGAACAGGCCATAATGCCTCTCATAGCGTTTCTAGACTTCTTGGAGTAGAAATTGTATAGATAGAGTTGCTTATAGATTGCTTGCGCCTCAGAATCCAATTCTGGGGCTTCTAGGCAGTATGAGGTATTTATCAATGCATTAAGAGACCCCAAATTAGCTTCTAACCAACATTCTATTGATTGAAGTGAATTCAGGTCTGAGTCATTATCAAACTCACACTCCATAATTTCTTTAGCGAGGTCTTCTAATAGCGCCATTTAAATATCTCCAAGGATTTCTATTGTTTTTTTATGTTGTGGATTATTAGGATCCAACTTGACAACTTCTGTAGCCGTAGGCATTACATTACGCATATTGTTCTTGTTTTGCGCTTTAAATTGTTTCATTAACAGATTCTTAAGCGATGACTGAGATTGAAATGGGTTAATACCAACCTTCTGCGCTAAATTTCGCATGTCATTATAAGTCATGCCTTTCATTTTATCTTCAAAAACATCTAACTCATTAGTCCCAAAAGGGTTAATTTGATCAACACCAAGAATCTTTTCTAGAGCTTGCATTTTATCCCTAAACTCTGGTGTGTTTGTTTTCCCTTCATCCTTCATATCGTTGATTTCATCAACAAGGCTTTTCTTTTTTGGGGTTTCTTTAGCAACAACCTTCTTCTTGGTTTTTTTAGACTTTTTAACAACCTTTTTCTTTGGTTTGTCCTCCAATTGGCCAGAATCATCTGGTTTTTCAACACCATAAGAAATGTCCATTTTGTTTGAATTTTCTTCTTCCATATAAATATAATAGGTTTGTCACTTAATATTTACACAAAAAAAGGCCATCCCGTTAAGGATGACCTTTAAATTTTTTGTTTTGGCTATTACAGTCCGTTAGCAATCAGGCCCAGAAGAGCGCGATTATCAAGAACCACACGACCTTCTTCAAGGCCACCGTACCAACCGATCTTGTTCTGGCGAGAAACGTATTGGTCGTCAGCTTGAAGATCGAACTCAGAGCCGTTCTCTTCGTCAACAGCGATCACCTTAACAAGTGAGTCGCGTCCACGATCAAGACCAACCATGATTTCGTCGGCTCCAGCGCTACCGTCAAAGACAGCACCACCGCTTCCGTCAGCTTTGGTGTATGAGGTTCCACCAGCAACAGTGTCAAACACAGTGTTGAACTTCTGCTCGCTTCCAAGCTCGTTCACCTCCATGATGGAGATACCGTAGAAGTCGGGAAGACTTCCAGCTGAGTTATAAACGCTCTCACGAAGAGATTCTGGAGCAGTAATTCCGTTATCGGAAGCACCTGGACCAGTCTTGGTGTTTACAGGGTTGTAAGACATTTCACGAAGAGACTTAACTGCCTCTGGAGAAACCATAAGGTCGGTGATTCCACGGCGACCACCTTCGGGAGTTCCCTTGTTCCAAGCGGTATTAATGCGCTTAGCACGAGTGATCATCTCATTGAAGTCGTCAAGCAAGAAAGAACCGTTGGTAGTAGCACGGAAAACGTGATCCTTACCATTGGTTTGTGCGTTAGCAAGTGCGCCCAAAATGAGGTTAGCAGAAGTCGTCTCTTGCTTAAGAAGGATTTCTTGAGCCATACGAGTGAATGTCTTGCTGATAACGTCCATGCGGCTCTTGGCAGCATAACGACGATCAAAGCTAAGTGCGCTATTAAGGCTGTAAGTAGCAACCTTAAGCTCGGACACCGTAGGAACGACTTGGTTCTGAGGCAGACCACCAGCAACGGTGTTGCTGTAAACTTGGATGTAATCCTCATCGGTAACATCGTAGTAGAGGTCAAGAGGGATAGAAGGATTGTCCTCAGAGTTGAATTGAAGTGAAGTAAAGAGGTTACTAAGTACAGGTGCGTTATTGATGACCTCAGCGATCACAGGACCGATAAATTCAGCAAGTGCAACCTGAGCTTCGTAAGCAACCGAACGGTTCTTGGAAGCCATAGCCTTAACAAGCTCGACTTGTTCTGGAGTTCTTTTAAGAGAAATTTTCATTTTTATGATTTTCGTAGTTAAAGGTTAAAATTACAGACCAAGTGCGATTACGGCGTAGTCGCCAGCCCAAGTATCGGTGATAGTTCCGCTAGAACGAGAACCAGTTCCGATAACCGTACCAATGGAGTCGGCAGAATTAGCAGCACAACCAATGACTTTACCGCTCTCTACATCGCTAAGCTGTACGCCACCTCCAACAGTGAGTGCACCACTATAACCGTCTGCGGTCAGAGTGAAAACCCCTCTAGAAGCAACAGGCACAGCCTGTCCAGGTAATACACAGAAAAGCTCCTCAGCCTTTACAGGATTGTAAAGAAGCTTCTCGCCGTTTTCGTCGTGCTTTGCAGTTTGACGAAGGGTAAGTCCAAGACATGCGTCACCGCTAATTGCGGGAGCGCACTCAAGCTGAACGCTTGGGTACTCGGCTTTTACGAAGGGATAGTCAGTCTTACCAAGGTAAGAATTACTTCCGTAAGCAACTGGCTCAAGGTTAAAGTCTCCAGCGGAAACCTTAACAAAAACGCCAGCATCGCCATTACCAGAACCAGTCGTAGACTCGTTCACGTAGGCGTCCTCCAGAGCGAAAAGATTGATTACATCGTTTTCGTCATATTGTCTGAATGGTAGAATTCTAAGCATAATATTGTTTTTGTTTAAATTTTTTAAGAAATTTCGATATTACTGCGGTCAAATGCTGCAGCAAACTTATCTTTAAGGGTTACCTCCTCACGGGAAACTGTCTCGTTAGAGTTTGCGATAGAAGCTTCGCTTGACTCAACTTTGTCAAGGATTTCTTCATCGGTCTTTTGCTCAACGGTCTCGCCATCAGAAGTTTTTGAAAGTCTTTTCTCGACCTCTTCTTGGATACGGGCTTCCACTTGCTCTTCAAATTTAGCCTTGGCTTCTTTGCTCTTGTGCTTCCAAAGAACAGTCAACTTGTCTTCAAAAGAAGCGAATGCCTCTTCGGTCTCGTCAACAGACTTAAGCTCTTGAACCAAAAACTCTTTATCTTCGTCCTCAAGATCAAACTTTTGATCAAGAACGTCCATACGCTCATTGAAACGAGCAACTGCTTGCTCGGCTTTAATGGCAGCTTCGTATTCAGCGATTTTATTTTGGGCTTCTTCGAACTTGGCTTTAATATCTTCAACTGAAGATTTCAACTCCTCTTGCTCTTTGGCGATAGCCTCTTTTTCTTCTGTAGCTTGCTTGATTTCTTGACGATATTGCTCGTCCTTCTCCTTGATTGCATCAGCAAAAGTAGAGGACATAGAAGCAATGGCTTCGTCAGAGAACTTCTTTTCAGCAAGAAGATCCTTCAGTTCTGACATAACTTTTTCGTTTTCCATAGAATTAGTCTTTTTAAGGTTTACATTAGTTTTTTCACTTTGTGAAATATTTTTATCTCTTTTATCTTTAATGATTATTGGGTTATCCAATTTATTTTTCATATAAATCCCCTTAACATCTGCCGCTGGATTAGATGTATAACCAATTCCTAATGGATAAATCTTTCCCTTAATCAGTCTGTTAACAGGTTTTCCGTCTTCTGTATATCCCGATCCTCCATAAGCTTTCAGGCACCCTAACATTGCTTCCATTTCATCTGGGTCTTCAATAACGGTAGAATCCTCCAAGTAATCGCTGCCAACGGCCAGCGTGAACTCAGAAAACCCAACCTCCCAGCTTGTGGATATAGAGTGATAGTAAGGATTATGTGGATCGACAGATTTTTCTAAAAGTTCTGCAAATGAAGAATTAGCAGACTTATAAACAACAGCGCCAAGCGCTATGTTAAAAGGTTTTTTATAGCCCATAACTTCTTGCTCATCAAGAAGCCTACTTGTGCCATATTCGCTCCATCCAGCATTAGCAATATGACCGACAATCTTATCCTTGTCATGTTCTATGTTGGTTGGCTTGTGTAAAAAGTTTTTTGTGTAAGCGACAGCGGTTTCGGCATCAATTCCGTCACCGTTTTTATTGAATCTATTAACTACAGCCGCATTAAATGCAACTCCCATAAGATCAATGTTATCTTCAAAATCTATTCCCTTCGGAATAAGTGACTCAAGATTGTCTAACGACGCCTTGGAGATGAAAGAAGAGCCACCAATATCACAAGACAAAACCTCTGCCTCAAAAGTAGTGGTATACTTGTAATCTTTTTTATTTACCTTCTTCTTCAGTAGTCGCTTCATTACTATGGTATAAAATTGCTGCTTCGTAGTTTCCAAGCTCATGCTTGGCCGCTATATCTAAAATTTGAGGAATAACATTTAGTTTTTCGATCTCCTCTAAGTTAGATACACAAGAAACAGCCTTTTGTGTCCAATTTTCGACACTTGTAGAACAAACTACTGCCTCACACAAACTATCCAACATCTTTTCATTCTTTTTGGTAAAACGCTTGATGTTAAGTTTGTCTTTCATTAAGTCTTTGGTTGCTGCCCTAACAAGCTCCAATTCATGGATGGTTTTTTCTATATTTTTACGAGAATACTTAGCTTCAGAATTCTCTTGAGGTATTCCGCTAGTACCCTCTGGTCTACCAGCCATCTTATCTGGACCACTATTACTTTGATCGGCACCTTCAACCATTGGCACACCACCAACTATTGGGTTATAATAACCTTTTTCTCTTTGCTCAATAAACTTCTCTTGGGCTGGAGCAATATCGTCAACATCTGGGAATTTACCAGTATGGAACATTTCCATACCTTGTTGCGGGGTGATAACACCAAGCTCCATAAGTCTAGTAGCAACCCTCATGAGTTGTGTTTCATCCCTCATGTCAATATCTTTAAATTTTGCAGTTGGGTATGACCTAAATCCAAGGTTTTGGGCAATTCTCTTAATCTCCTTCTGTAAGAAGTCTGACAAGAATGCATTTCTAGCCTCTTTTAAGCGATCAATAAATATTTGTGCTTTAACCTGAGTCGCCCCGTATTTCTCTTCTCCAACAACAACGTTTTGAAGCCCTTGTTTGATATCTTCGTTTAAAACTTTATATTTTTCAGAACCAAGAACCTTATTGAGATCTGGAATAACGAAATCAGCTTTTGTAGTATAATCTGACACCAAAACCCTGCCAACGCTTTCATTTCTAAAAAGATTTTGCATAGCAGAAAGGTTTTGCGCATTGATGCCACCCTTCTCTGGTTCCGCACCCATTGTTATCAAAAGAATTACGTTTTCAACTGTTCTAGTTATAGCTTGGTCCATTTTTTTAAGCTCAAGCTTGGCATTGATATCCTCAAGTACAGGATAACCGAAAGGAATAGCAAACGGTTCGTAGTCTTGTTTTTTGTAAAAAGAATGAGAGACTTTTTCGGGGTCAAGTTTAATTTTGAGTCCATCTACGTTATAAGAACCCTGCTTAATGCTTTTTTGCACATCTTTTGGAAGAGAATCAAATATTTCTTGATCTTCTTGTGTAGATGGATTTTGCAGACGAGACATTTCATACTCAGACAGAATCTTTTCGTAAGCCCCATCATTAAACGAAGAAGCTCTGACAGCAACAACATCAAAAGGATTCATTAAAATATAACGAATAGGGACTTTGTTTGAAGCTCCGTTTTTAGGAGCAATAGAATTAATCAAATCCAGAAAGTCATCAGCCCTAAACTTACCGTCCAAACGATACAGAAATATATTACCACTTCTGTAATATTCTCTGAAGTATTGGTCTTTTAAGTTTGTTAGGTTAATTTTCTTAAACCACTCATTAAAGAAACTCCTGCTCTTTTTTGTCCCCCCCTCTAAAAATAACTCAGTATTGGCAAATTCCGACATAATATCAACAGCATTACGAAAAACAGAAACGTTTGCGTATGCTTTTTGACACAGTTCTATAGCCTCTCGGACATTCACTCCGTCTGTAGAGTATTTATATGGCAAAAGCCCCCTTCTTATACTTGAAAACCTGTCAATAGTGTTTTCAAAAGCTGACCTGTTGGCTCTTTTGTGGGTTGTTGGTGAGGAACCTCTGGAGTAAGATGCTTTTGACACACTCTCGTAAGAAGCTGAAGAGGTATAAAAAGCCTCACCTAATAAATCTGGCTCAAATGTTTCCCCTTGAACAATTGAATGCTTTGGCTCTTGTAGCTTATTGAACTTATCCCAATAGGCTGATTTTTTTACATATTTTCTCTTTGCCATATACCTATTATACACCGAAAAGCAAAAAGTTTAACTTTAACTTTTAAAAGTCAACAATTATTTTTTGTAATTTACTTTTATAACCATCTTTCTGTCTCCATCTGTTTCGGTTATATAAGTTTCTCCCTTGTTGTGCAATTCTTCCATAGCCTTTTGAGAAATAGTCATTTGATGATCATAATCCTTGTTTGACTGCACAAGAATAATCTCGTCGTCACCAAACTCTGCAGTGGCTTTGGATTTCTTTTTGGCTTTTTCGTACTGACTATAACAAACAGCTAATCTTTGCTCTTGACTTTTAAAGTCTTTTTTGACTATTTCTGATGAAACACATCTAGAAACAAAATCACTTCTTTTCTCTTTATCGTTTGGCGTTGGTAAAGGCATAATATTTTATACACTAAAATTCAATCAATAAACATCGGGGTAAATGTAGCTTGGCTGTTTTCTATCTTATCGTCTATCATATCATAATAAACATGCATCATCCAATTAGCCAAAATCAAAGCGGAATACGAGTCTTTTCTAGCCTTATCTGCCCCTTTTTGTTTTCTTAAATTCGGCGGCAAATCGAAACTTTGTGTTCCTTGTGATGATGTAGAAACTTCAATCATAGCACACTCGACTTTTGTAAGGTCAATCATGTCTTTTTGATGCTCCACAAAATCAATCATTTTAGAAGCTTCGGAAGATTCTTTATAATTATTAATGAATTTTAGATTATC
>Ga0070749_10001122_pt1 | contig 18079 bp, 18 predicted proteins | sample VirMetDEL_Nov_18_FD_75180 | JGI IMG/M metagenome (GOLD analysis project Ga0070749, IMG submission 75180) | Aqueous microbial communities from the Delaware River and Bay under freshwater to marine salinity gradient to study organic matter... | ecosystem: Environmental > Aquatic > Marine >...
GAGCCGCCGCAGCCGCAGCAGCCGGAGCCGCCGCAGCCGCAGCAGCCGGATGCGACGGTTGAGGCTGCTCAGGGAAGGCAGGCCGCACGAACGGCGCGTCGAAATGCCGATAATCAGGGAGGGGGGGCTTTGTTTGGCGAATCTCTCCCACCGAGTCTCGCTAATGGCGACAAAAAAGACCCACAAGCAATTTTAGACACGCCTTTTGCCGAATTGGCCCGAGAACTTGGTTCGATGAGTGCAGCAACGAATGCTCGCCTTGAGGCAACGAAGGCACTTAGGGGTGGAGATATGAAGCAAGCATCCGACTCCGACCTTTCCCTTCTCCCCATCGGAATGAGAAACGCGCTACTCAAACAGAATGCTCCTGTGCAAGACGACACGAACTTCTCGCTCCTACCTCGTGGTTGGAACGAGGGTGATCTCCAATGAGCGGCGAGGCCGTTCTCCAATTGGCGAACAAAGTCGATTGGGAAATGGGCCGCCGTTCATTCAAGTTCTTTTTTGAGGAAATATGCGGGAAGGACGACGGCTACCAGTTGGCAGACTTTCATGAAGAATGGTTCAATCTCTCCGAGAGCCACAACAAAACTTGCGTGATTGCATCCCGCGACCACGGAAAATCCGTGTTTTACCGCGTCTACCTTTTGTGGAAAATGGCGTATAACCCCGGAACGGAAGTCCTGTTCTTTTCCCACAGTCAGCATCAGTCTATCGACCACATGGCGAAGATGGACGAATTGATCATGTCCACGCCTGTTCTCGCACACCTAAAGCCCTCGCGTGGGTGGGCGAAGCAGAAGTTCAAGATGACGAACAAATCCTCGATTTCTGCTATGTCGGTCGGAAAGGCAGTGCGTGGTGCTCACCCCGACATCGTGGTGCTTGACGACATTCTGTCGTCCGAAGCATCCACGCAATTGGCCCACATCGCTTCATGGTTTTACACCGCTCTCCTGCCCGTGCTTCACCACACTGCGCAAATGTGCATTGTCGGCACACCCTTCTCTTACACCGACCTTTACCAAGAACTGAAGACGCTCAAGGGGTATATGGTCAAGGAATATCCCGCTATCAGTGAGCAGACTGGCGATCCGCTTTGGCCCGAACGATGGAGCCTTGAGGCTCTTCAGGCCCGACGTAGCGAAATGACTTCTATTGCGTTCACGCGCGAATACCTGTGTCGTCCAATCGCCAGTGACGCGAGCCTGTTCCCCGAAGATATGGTGGAGCCATGCAAGGACACGTCGTGGGCATTTCAATTCGACCCCTACGCAATTCCCGAGGAAGACCGTGAGGAAGTGAATTATTACATCGGTTGGGACCCTGCTATCAGCCCCGATCGCTCCGCTGACTACACCTGCATGGTCGTGCTCGCCGTGGATGAGAACAAGCACAAGCGTGTGGTGTGGATGCACCGCGAGAAGGGCATGGATTTCAGTTCGCAAATTGATAAAATCATTGAATTAAATACACGGTATAATCCCGTGATTATCGAACTTGAAACGAACAATTTCGCCCAAGCATTTCATCAGGTGCTAAAGGAAATCAGCGACCTTCCCGTTAAGCCGTTCACCATGAGTCGCATGAAGAAGGAAGCCGTCATCCACACGCTGCAATTGCACTTTGAGCAACGGCATTTGATTCTCCCCTACAAAGACGACGGGGCTACGCGCCGCCTTATGGACGTGCTCACGAACGAATTGTCCATGTTCACAATGCTCCCGAACGGGAAGATGGAATCGCTCGGAAAACACGACGACACCGTTATGGCCCTCGCCCTCTCAGTGCAGGCCACGAAGGAGTTCAAAGACGCCATCGTGGTGCTTGACGGATCCGAATGGACGCGACGTTTGGGGTGGGCAGCATGAGGGTAGAAGTGTCTGCGTCAAATATGGGAATGTTGCTGAAATTGATGGGTGCAAACCCGCTAACGCAGGCTGCGGACACCAAAGTGCAAACCAAACGGAAAGAATTGGAAGAGGCTGAGCGGGAGCAGGAGCAGGCTCAGGCACAAACACCCGCCGACGCTATGCCGCCCGAGGCTACCGCCGGTTCGCAAATCACTGGCTTAACGGGCAACGCAAACGAAGGCATTCCGACGGAACAACCGGGCACAACCGCAACCCCGCGCGTGCAAGTGTCCAAGACCTTCTTCATTGACAATTTCGGCACAGACGGCCAATCCATCATCAAAATTATGGAAGAGAACGGCGAAGGGGACATGGTGCCTCGCCTGCTCAATTTGTTGAAGCAGGAGCAGGACGCCATTCTTTCTGATTTTGATTGGTGGAAGACGGAAGATTGGAGCCATATTTCCGTCCGTGACCAAGACTTCACTATGCTCGCGCAGCACCCTGACCGTTTGGAATTGCCGTTCAGAAAAGCAGTGGCAGCCTCTCGTCGGGCACAAACGACTGAAGAACGAGAGGACGTATGGAAGGAATGGGGCGATAGGTTGAGCGCAGAATCACGCCTTAGCCGCCGTGAGCGCGGCATTCTCGCAAAGGCTGCGGATCTGATTGCTGCATACGGTGATATGAACGTGCAAACCATGACTTCCCATGGCCTCCAAGGCACGTCGGCGGAAATATCCGCGCTCATCAAATCCCACGGCTTCCTTTACGACATTCATAACGTCGGCAAGGGTCGTCGGTCTGACGACCGCTCGTTCTACTATGGTCGCACCAAACCACCCATCCTGCTCAAGACGGTGGACAGGTTTATCGCCAACTTGTGGGACATGGATGGTGAAATCGGCATGACGCCGCTCAATGCTCCCCGCTTGATTCTGCCTTTCGACTCAAAGCGTGGGCCGGATTATGCCGACGTGTTGAAGCACACATTGGGCGTGGGCAACATCATGTGGGAGGGCGAGCAGTTCGTCATTGAGGGCGACCGCGCGGTCTTGAAAGCCTGCGAAGTGGCCCTCCCGCACCTCAACAATGCAAAGCCCGAAGCCAACCTATTGCTTCGTTGTGCAAATGGCGACGAATGGGCGGGTCGCTACATCGCTTATCACACGGCAGGGCCTCACACCCAAGTGTCCCTGCTCAAGTCGTGGGGCGTCAGCGAAGACGAACTCATGGAGAGGGGGCTAAACAATGGTGAATGAGAAGAAGCGGGTTGATCGTCTCTTTGCCGCAATTGGCGTAGACATGGAGCGGCACGAAACGCCGACTCCGCAAATGCCCCTGTTCACCACTGGTGTGCAGGAACCGGCGTTGCTTCAGGGCATCACCATTCCCGCACTTTATGCGGCTTCATACGAATGCCTCGTTCTGCGCTCGATTCTCAACCACTTGGCAACGGAGACGTTCAGGAAAGGTTGGCAGTGGCGAGCGAAGTTCGTCAAGAAGTGTCGTGAATGTGAGAATGAGCACAAGCGTGACGTGGACAATTGCATGAAGTGTGGTGGTGAAGTGCGTGGAGCCGATGATGGGCAATTGGAATACGCCAATGCCCTGCTCAATGAAGACAACAGAATGGGTCAGTCTTTCCTTGAAGTCATGCGCGAAGTGGAAATGGACCTCAACATTGTGGACGACGCATACATCATTCTCACCAAGGAATACTTCGTCGATCCGAACACGGGGAAGCCGCAGTTCTACCGCATCAAGGAAATTACCCGCGCTGACCCCATCTTCATGCGCATTGTTGCGGACAAGCGTGGCGTCAAGGGTGGAAAGCAATACACGAGTCTGCTCGATAGGTCGTTCCGCACAAGCGACAAGGACGAGAAGTGCCCGAAGACTGGTCTCCCCGTCGTCCCTATCCACTACATGAATCTCGCAGGTGTTGGTTCGGGTCAGGTCTACACCGAGGGCGAAGTCATTCATTTGAGCAAATGGTCGCCGTCTAAACTGTATGGGCGTTCGCCTGTGGCGACCCTGTGGCGTCAGGTGAACACGCTAATCGCCATGGACAATTATGTGTATGCGGCGTATCAGAAGCGACGTATGCCTCGCGGTGTTATGGTTATCAAGTCGTCCAACCTTGAAACGGTCGAGCGCACGGCTCGCAACATTCAGGAGCATTTGGAGCGCGACCCACAATACATCCCCACAGTTGGTGTCGAAACGGAGAGCGGTCGCGGTGGTTTGGAATACGTTCGCATGATGGACACGTTGGAGGAACTGCAATACATCCCAATTAAGGACGACATTCGGCAGCGCATCTCGTCCTTTTACGGTGTGTCGAACGTCTTCATGAACGACGTGAGCGGCGGTGGCCTGAACAACGAGGGTATGCAAATTGTCGTCACAAACCGCGCTCTTGCAGCCAGTCAGAACGTCTACAACGGGCGTCTGTTCCCTCTTCTTCTCGCCGCATTTCAAATTGATGAATGGGAAATGACCCTGAAGCCGCACGAGGAAGAGGACGACATCATGCAGATGCGCCGCGACGAAATGGCGATTCGCAATATGCTGCAAATGAAGCAGGCGGGCTATGACGCGCGGCTGCGTGACGATGATGGCTACCTCCAATTCGACTACAAGGAGGCACCTCCCCCACCTCCCCAAATGGGGCCGGGTCCTGAAGGCGGTCCTGCGCCACCGGGCGGTGGACCAGTGCAAACGAGCGATTGGCTCCCCGTGCTTACGGCAGACGACCTCGTAAAGCGCATTGTGACTGATGCCGTCCACGGCGCAGTGCCGGTTCCCGAAGCACTGACGACCACGAACGGAACAGACCTTACGCCCCTGCGTCGTCAGGGATATGCCCAATTGGGGCTCAATAGCCGCCGTAGTGCGGGCCAATCACCTGACCGCGTGAACCGCTTTGAGGGTGAACATCACATGAGTCAAACGGTGCAGGATCGGCGTGATTCCGAAAAGTCCCCCGAAGAACGCAACGTGGACGAGCGTTTGAATAATATGGACCGTAGAATGGGCTTTTGAAGACGGAACCTTCATGTGCAATAGTGGCTTCCCAAGGATTGGTTGAGATGACAGAAGGCTTCCTTGACTTCGGCTTGATTCAGAAGATGGACCCCATGGCGCGTCGTGCCGTTGCGAGCATGGAGGCCATGCAGCAAGCAATTGCGCACAACAACATGGACGACGTAGCAAAGCACCTTGAGGCAGCGAAGAACGCCCTGTCGGTGCTTGAAGGAGACCTCAGCCTCGCAAAGTCATTTGCGGCCACGGCGGCCATCTCCAAGAGCGACGATGGGGTGCTTGGCGACGGACAGGTTCTCGGCAACGTGGCGGTTCACAAGAACACCGTCAGCGATTATGACGGCACCGAAGGCGCGACCGTTCTCGGCGTGTCCCGCCTCGGTCGCTCCACGACCTTTTGGCGACCTCAGCGGGAGTGATTTACGGTGTATCGTGGGAGCCCCTCTATTGCGGACCGCATGAGGACCCTCGCCATTATGTCCGACATTCGCAAGGCTGACGATCAGGGGACGGGACAGTTAGCCTCCCTGCCCGGTCAAGTCACCCCTCCGGCCCCCCCTTCACCTCCCCCCGCAGCCGGTCCCTCACCCGCGGACATGGATGCTTTGATGCAATCAGGGAAGGTCTACGGTTCGTCCAAGGAAGCGTTGGCTGACGTTGAGCAGCGGCTTACAGATATTGCCACCGACCTCACCGCGCACATCGGAACCATCGGTCAATCCCGCTACACTGAGGACCTCGACGGCGAAACGGTTCTCGGCCACGCTCAGTCGCTCATGGCCCTGCGTCAGCGGGTCGAGGATCTGCGCAACATGTGCGAAGTCATTCGCCTGCGAGATGCACCAATGGTGCAGCACATGCCCGGAATGGAAATGGGCGGCGGTATGCCCGGTATGCCCGGTCCCGGTTCCCTGTCGAACATGCCCGCGCCCGGACCGGCAGGTATGCCTCCGGGGGCTATGCCAATGCCGGGACCTATGATGGGGGGCATGTGAAGTGACTGAAGAATTGAGCGTCGGTGAGGCTACGACTGAACTGCTCAAGGAATTGACCGACGAAATCCGTCGCCTCAATTCTCGCATTGAATCCCTTGAAAGACGCGAAGCGGTGCTCGTCAAGGCTATGGACGATCCGGCTACTCTTATGCAAAAGGCAGGTTGGCTTCGGGCTATGACCCCGCTTGCTGAAGAAACCTTTGACCCGCTTCAGCGCGACTTTTCAGACGGACCGGCATTTACCTCAGCATTCAACAGTGGCGACGGTGCTCTCATCTCCAAGAGTCACGACGAACGACTCCGCGAATGGCAGGAAGCGGAAGCGTCTATGCCCACAAAAATTAGCCCGTCAAGTCGCAATTACAGGTGATTGAACATGCAACCCCGTTGGCACGAACCAAGCAACACGCCCGAAGGTGAACTTCTCGCTATTGTGAAGAGCCTTGAAGAAGCGGTCCTTGGGAGGGATAGCGTGATGAAATACCAACAGGAGAGTTCGGTTGAAAACGCATCTCCGCAATTCATGGATCATTCGGGCGGCACGCCTGTGGAAGCACACCCATTTCAGACCAACGGTATGATTCCCGCCTTCACTGACGTAGCACCCGAACGCTCTCCTATCAGCGAGAAGGCGAAGATTTTCGCCTTCGCCAAGACTGGCTATGATGAGACGGGCACGGGCCTTCACATGCAATTGAGCGACGGTGGCGACAGGAAAGACGGGAATTGGAACATCGCGCCAGTGGAAGAATTGCTTACCACGCTCAACAAGAGCGGTGGTGATTCCGGCCTGCTGAGCGAAATTGCTGACCTCGTGGAGAAAATCGCTACCCAAGCCTGACGGGGGCGATGAAATGAACCGCGATGAGTTCGTGCGAATCCGCACTGATTCCCTCGTTGCATTTCACACTAAAGTGGATTTTGACCCCTCAGACTTTCTGAAGGCCGCAGCGGCATTCTATGCCGACGGTCGGGCCGTCGAGAAGCAGGACGCTATGCTCATGGGAATGTTCCCCGCCATGGAGCAGGGGCCATACCGAATGCAGGATCTCGACAAACCATCCATTGTCAGCAATCTCAACCTGCCCGTGGGAGGCTATGACGACTACATCGCGGGTCAGCGGCGGTTCACTACGAACTACGCAGAAGATTGGCCGCAGGCCCACGACGAAAACCCATTCGGAAAGCGACACCCTCTTTCGTGGGAAAACGCCACCATGCCCCTTCTCCAAGGTGCGCAGTGGGGCGAGCCCCACTTCGTGGAGCATTTGCTCTATCTCATCAACGAGGACGAAGACGGGCACATGCTTCTGAACACTATGCAGGAAATGGAGCGGCGTGGTGTCGTTCCTCGTGAGATGGAAGAACTTCTCGGTCGCCCATCCGAGTCCCTTCTCGATTTATACATGACGGACAGGGACAGGCATAATTTCCTGAGCGACGACGAATACCGTGAGCGCAAAATGCGAGAATGGGGCGCGTCCATTGAGAAGGAAAAAGGTGTTGTGAAGAGCATGAGTCGGCTCGGCCTCCTGTCCTATTTGTTCGGGCTTGAATGGCAGACGCCTGAGCAGCGCATGGCCTTCATGGACATTCTCAAGGAGATGGGAAGCGCGGAGGGCGGGGACTCACCCGAAGCACGCCGCTTGATGAATGCCATGAAGGCCGGTGCGGGCATTTCGTGGGATAGGGCGAAGCGGAATTGGTTTGAGCGGACAATGCCTCTCGCTCGTTGGTGGGAACGTCCCTCGGATCGGCACGGCCCAATTTCACCTGACCCTATGGAGGGCCTGCATCATTTCAAGTCCCCATACGTCAATGACGAGGGAGCCATCATCCCCTCGCACACACACCATTGGTGGGAGCCATACCAGTGGTGGGGCGGGGTTGGACGTGACGCCAATTCCCTGCGTCAGATAATGGTTGATTCATACCCTGCCGCATTCCGTGGTTGGCTTGGTGATGAACTCATGTCGTTCATGGTGAGCAGGGAGCACCCTCTCAGTGACGCTGAGGATTCATACCACGGCAGCGGCTCGTCATTCTTCCCCAAAACCGCAAATCACCCTGACCTGCAAATGCACCCACACCGCCCCGCTATTGCGACGGGGTGGGAAGCAGGTTCCGAGCACCCGCGAGTGCGCTCGTTCAATCGTCGCCGTGGTCTTTGGTCCACCGTTGCGCACGGGCAGCATATGCACCCGAGCGAAGTGAGGGGGTCCGAAGGGCGAATGGTTATCCCGTCCATGGCCCTTACGCAGCAGCCTCTCGGGCGCATTGTGTCGGCTCACACCGACATGGGCGCACCACGCATTGGTCCCACCCGCGAGCGACACCCCGGTGACGAAGCATTTCACGACTACCACAACGCTCATTTCTCGCAAATGGACGGGCACCTCGGCACCGTTATGCAGGAAATGGCTCGCAGCATTATGGAGCGTTATGGGGGGGATGTGTTCAACACCATGCCGTCCAATTTGATGGCGAACACGATTAACCGAGGCAACATGCAGCAATTGGCCCAAGCGGCGAATTACCAATTGATGCGAGGCAACAACCCAAACACAACGACGTTCGCCCCTATGATGGTGGGCGGGGGTATTGCGCCGCAACAGGCCAACATTGGTCCAATTCACCCTGATTCAGAAGCCACTGCTCCACCCGTCTATTTGTCCGGCGACATGGACGCTTGGGGGCATGAAATGCCTGCTACCCTCGCATGGAAGTGGGACAGGGATGCGAACGGCATTCGCTTTGATGTGAAGAAGCAACCATTCACGACCATTCAGAAAACCGTTCACGGTGGGCATTTGGGCGCGGTCGATCCTACACACGCACAACGCCCTATTGCGCCGAAAGAGCGGGATGCGCCCGCCATGTTTGTCACTAACGTCATGGGACACCCACCAGTTATCAGCGGGGACATTTGGAAGGCCGATGATTACGAACCGACAGGTGTGTTTGAAACGGCAATTGTGCCTGCTCACACCATTTACAAACTGGATGACCTCAAGGAATTGCGTGGCTTTAGTGGACAATGGGTCATCCAAAAGAAGCCGGAAGGAAAGCGCGTCATTGTTGAGCGCAAAGGCTCCAAGGTCATAGCAAAGGATGCGAAAGGAAAGGAAGTGAAATTGTCCGACGTAATCAAAGAGGCCGTCTGTGAGCAAATGGGAGATTGCACCTTTGACGCAGTGCTTCAAGGAAAGCACCTTCGTGCTTTCGATTTGCTCGTCCACAAGGGCGACGACATTCACATGGAGCCGTTGGAGGATCGGCTGCAAATCTTGCGGACAATGTATTCGACCAACGACGCCCTTTCATTTCCCATGCCTCTTGACACCAAGTTCACGGATGATGAAGGACTGAAGGACGTTGCCTCCACAATCAAAGGGGACATGTGGATTCGTGATGCGAAGTCCACATTTGCTAAGGGGAAAGAAGCGCACCATCTTTGGACGCTTTATGCTCCCGACGACACCCACGGCATCACCAAAGGAACAACCCTGCCTTTTGTGGTGAATCGTGGAACTCACGTCGCTTTGGAATACCCCGGACACAACGTGCCTCTTTTGGTGAAGGGCGAATGGGACGGGGTGGGGCTCGATATTGTGAGCATTGAACCCGAAGGCCCCCTGTCCCGCCATGCGTGGAAGCAGGCTTGGTTGTGGGGTCCGGTGGCGGTGAATCTGATTGAGAAGGGAATGGCCGAGGCCAGTCCATACCCACCGCTTCTCCGCACTGCCGATACCTTCCTGTTCAGACGCGCTTCGTTGCTTGAGCCCGATGGTGAAGAAGATCCGACGGCGGTTGCCCTTGTCCACGCAAAACGCCACATCAGCGCGGAAGATAAGGCACTGAGCACGGAGGAATTGACTGAAAAAATCGAAGGTCTCACGTCGCAAATGCTCGATCGCTACGCTGAGGAATATGGCCTTGAGCGCACTGAGGATGGGCGTTGGACCGTCAATGAAGCAATTGACGATGATACGGTCGAAACAAAGGCGGGGACAACGCTCGCTGCTATTAGTGGCTCAATCACTGGTGGTGGTTGGAATGGCCTCATGGATATGCTAACCGCGCCTCGTGGTCCCACCACGCTTACAGACGACGAGGGTATTCCCATGTTCGACCCTGCGGAATTGAACACGGGTGAAATGCCGGAAATGCCTAACCATGTGCGAATCAGCACAAAGGATGGAGTCGGTGAGGAAATCGAAGGTGAACTTGAGGTTGAGGGCGCACGGGCTACCCTGCGCTTTCCCCGCAAAACGCGAGCAGAAATGAAGGACGAGGGCGAAGTCGTGGTCGAACAGGACGCCGACGAAGCCCCCGACTTGCCCATAAACGGTTAAATACCATTTCACGAAGTGAAGTGTTTTGATGGCAACCGCCGCGACATGGACCGCCACTGGAGCGGACTTCATTCTGAAGTCTGTTTCCGCCGATGGCGGCATGGTGATCGCGGGCTACGCCTCCGTGGACATGGTGGACAAGCAGGGCGACCGAATCCCTGTGTCTGCTCTCAAGAAGGCGTTCGGCGGCTTCATGGAAAACCCCTCCTACCGCAACGTGCAATTGGCGCACAGTGGTATTCAGGTTGGCGAAGTCCTCCCCTCCTACACGGATAGTGAAGGACGTGTGTGGAAGTCCGAAGTGGACGACCACGGCCTCTTTGTCGTTTGCCGCATCCGCGACGACATCGAGAAGGCACGCGAAGTGCAAAACCAAATCCGCAGTGGCGAACTGCGGGCATTCTCCATCGGGGGCCAAGCCCTGTTCCGCGTGAACAAGAGCACCCCCGAACACGGAGCGCACAGGGAGATTACCAACATGGAACTCCATGAAATCACCCTGTGCAAAAAGGGGATCAACCCCGAAAGCCGATACACCCTGTTGAAAATGGATGGTGAACAAGACATGACGAGCGAACAAACGAACACCCTGACTGAGATCCGCGATGCCCTCGCACGCATCTCCAAGGGAATGGAAGAAAAGAGCGACGAAAAGATGTCCTGCAAGGGCGCGATGTGCAAGGGTTGCCACATCTGCTCCGACAAGGACAACAAGACCGAGAAGGCGGAGATTGCCGAGCAGGCAGCCGTCGCCTACATCGACACCTTGGAGAAGTTCGCTCACGAAGCGGGCGTGGACCTTGACGGTCTGCGCGACCACTTCGGACTCGGCAAGGCCTACATGATTGGCGAGGACGGCGAGCACGGCTTCGGCCACCGCGGTCAGGGCGACCTTTACGGCAGTGGCGAAGACGCGACCCTCGCGCCTCGCCCCTCCCTCCCCAACGCTCGGTCCAACAAATACGTGATCAAGCAGCCGCAGGTCCCCGGTATGCAGCACCCGACCCCCGGTCCCGGTGCCGTCATCAAGGGCGGCCTCGACCTTTCCCCGAAGAACCTTGAGCGAGGCTACTCCGCCTACGCTGCCATCCGCGACGAAGAGGCCGTGAAGGCCCTCGTTGAGAAGGAGTGGTCCGAGCGATACGAGGCTGAGACGGCCCGCGCCATGGAAGTCCACAAGTCCCGCGACTACACGTCGCAAATTGCGGCCCTCCGCGCTGAAGTCGCCACGCTCAAGCAGGAGAACACGGAAATTGTGAAGTCGGCGGTCGCCGTCCCTGAGAGCCAAGTCCGCGTCCCCACCCATGAAGAGTTTGCTGCCCTCGGCAACGGACTGGATGCGTGGCGGGCCTTGGAGGATCTCGCACAGTCGAGCCTCCGCGGAGGAATCTGAACACTGAGGTGATATGATGAGTGGAAGCACTGGCTACATCCGAACGATTGAAGACATGGAACGCCTCTACTACGGGGCAGGCTCCGGGCAGAACGCTTGGGCCTACGCAGGGACCGATCTGCTCAAGGCAGACTCGCCCCTCGCGTCGTCCACTTCCGGCACCTATCAGGCCATCTTTGGCCGCAAGGTGTGGTCCCAACTGAACCAAGAGTTCAACGCCTTCTCCATCCTCCCCAAGAAGCCTTGGGAGAAGAGCGGATGGCGCGTCACCACCGCCAAGCCCGACTTCACGAAGGGCGGCGGTGTTCCTGAGAACGCCACCCTCCCCGAGACGAGCAAGCCGACCTTCGCGGAAGTCAGCACCAAGCCCAAGACCGTGGCCCACACCTTCGACCTGACGGAGACGGCCATGTTCCTCGCGGACAAGGACGACGGCCTCGGTGATGCTCGCGCCGTCATGAAGATGGAGATGGCAAAGCACCACACCGAGCACATCAACCGGATGCTCCTTCAGGACATCGACACCCCCGCAGGGAACGACTTTGAGTCGCTCGACCGCATCACGTCGTCTTCCTTCGCGGAGGCCTCGACCTTCACTGACGTGTCCGCTGAAAGCGACCACAACATCTACTCCCTGACTCGCGCAGGGGCCACCGCCGGTTCGGCGCAGTGGTATGACGCACAGGTGGACCACGGGACTGGCGGTGCCGAGCGTGCCCTCAGCCTGAACATCCTCGACGGCATGTTCCGCAGCGTGTGGGAGGCCGGTGGGCAGCCCAAGGTCATTCTCACGGGCTACGACACCTTGGAGACGATCCAGCAACTCCTTCAGCCGCAGCAGCGGTTCGTGGAGATGAAGCGCGTCGTCCCCGGCGTGAACGGCGTCAAGGGTGTTCCCGGCATTCAGGGCGGCTTCATGGTCGCCACCTACAACGGTGTGCCAATCATCCCCTCCAAGGACGTTCACAAGGAGACGGGCGGCTCTTCCCGCCTTTACTTCCTCGACACCGACTACCTGTGGTTCACGACGGCCAAGCCGACGCTTTACCACGAGTCGGGCATTGAAACGGGCGACCCCTTCGGCATCAACCGCTTGGGTCAAATGGGCATGTTCCACACCATGGGCGAGATGATTTGCGCCTTCTTCAAGGCAAGCGGCAAAATCCGCGACCTCTCGTGAGGATGATGGAGACAAACTGAACAAGGAGTGACCAACATGGCAAACGCAAACATTACAGAAGGAAGCAGCAGCGTTGTTCTCGCGCAGCGCATGTGGAGCGGAGCAGACAACACGAGCACGGCGTGGCTCCAGTCCCCGGTCGGATCGAACGCGGTCGCAGGTGCCCTGCACCTGCTCGTGGTTGATGTGGTCGTGACGGATGCGTCCACGGCGACGACCCTCGACCTCGCGGCCTCGGAAATCACTGGCCTCGGCGGCACGGCGACGGTTCTTTCGGTCCTTGGGGTCGAGAACCGCAGCGGCGGCTTTGAACTGCCAACGCTCGTTCGCGGCAGCGGCGCAACGGTGAACTTTACCTCCGCCTCCGGCACTGCCGGTGATACGCACCGCGTCACGGTCCTTGCATACTATGCTTGATTGGGGGTCGTCTGATTGACGATCACCGTCCGGTATAGTGGACACAGGCCCTACGCGGAACTTGAGCACAACGGCGTTCGCTACGGCTTCAGTCGAGGCCTTGAGCGGGACGACATTCCGCGTGCTCTCGCTGAACACCTGATGCACCCCGGCTTCACGCAGTGGACGGTTGAAGGACTAAATACCCCCGACCGAACGGCGGAGATGAAGGCGGTCGTTGAGAGTGTCCCTGAGCCTGCACCTGAGCCTGCGCCTGCCGAAGAGGATCTCGGAGAAGCGGAGAGCGAGGATTCGTCGTTTGATGCGTCCATGACCCGAGCGCAAATGATGGCTTGGTGCAAAGAGCAGGGCATTGAAGTCACGACCACCGACACCAAGGCCATTCTGACCGAGAAGGCACAGGAGCACCTCGGGGCGTGATGGTCCATGGCGATTCGTGGTGAAACGCTTTTCGACGGTGATGGGCGTTATGCCGGTCGCACCCGCGTGAACAGGCTCGTCTATGAGTTCACGCAGGCCGACCTGTCCGGTCAAACGACCGTCACCGCCGACGTTCAATTGAATGGCGAAATCCACAACATTCTTCTCGACGCCACCCGCTCATCGCTAACCACGAATAACGACACCACCGTTCACGGCGGTTCGTTTCAATTGCTCGCAGCCGATCTTGTGGACGGCGCAGGCTCACCCCTGCAATACGCATACCACGAAGTCGTCAGCAACCTTGACTACACGACGGCCTCCCCCCGCCCATACCGCTTCCAAACCGCAGAAGGTTCAGCCATTCACGCTGCTCCTGCGGCTCAGGCGAATGCGCTCGTCATTCGCGCGGGTGTGAGCGGCCATTCTTCGGCTCCCGAGGCCCCCAAGGTCCCCAATGCAGGCGGCACGGCTACGCTCGTGGACGAGTCCTTCCCGTGGACTGGCCGCGTGTGCGGGACCGTCCGAATTGAATTGAAATCGGGCACTGCATGGGCCTCCGGCACAGGCTCAATCTTCGTCGTCATTGTCTACAATTAAGCATAAATTGCGGAATGGATAAATAAGGGACTTACATACGGACAGGTGAGCGACATGGGCGTGACAGTCACACAACTCGGACGAAATCAAGTGAGCGGTAGCCGAATCACGGCGACGTTGAAGGTGACTTTTGACGCTTCCTACTCCAGTGGTGGTGGGGACAACCTCAACCTCACGCAATACGTTCCGGTCATTGAATCCGTTTTGATTGACCCGTCCGGCGCGACCGGCCACGTCTTCCAATACGATCGAGCCAACTCCAAAATCAAGGCATTCATTCAGGAGGACTCAGGAGCGGTGGGCGGAGCCGACATCCCTCTTAGTGAAGTGGCAGGTGCAGGGCCCATCGGTGCTCTCAACGGTGCCGTTGTCTACATCACGGTGACGGGCACCCGTGCTTGAGCGTCACCAAGGGGTGACGCAGCATGGCACGGATGCAAACCGACGCAATAGACCTCGACCTGTCTATTGACCTTCAACGCCGACGCCAAATGCGGATGGCTGAAATCGCAAACGCCGCAGGCTCTTCACTGGCCGAAGACGAATCCATCTTCAGCAAGGAAAACATGGAGAAGTTCGCTACTACGAAGCGCGTCGAAGTCAAGCGCAGCGAGCGGAAGGACTTCCAATCCATCGGCTCAGGGACTCGCTGCCTTTCGTGCGGAATGCTTCACTTCTGCTACACGCCCCGCTGCGGCATGTGTGGTGACGCCATGCACTTCAACATGGGCTCGCACAGTGTCGGTCGGCGGGTGGTCTGATGCCCCGTGCCTTTTCACCGGGGCATCGTCCTGACGCGCCCCTCTATCCCGACGAACTCGTCTACACGACCGTGGAGGAAGTGGCCGACTTCCTGCAATTGCCGCTCCCCGATCCTGTGGCTCTTTCAGACGACTCCGTGATTGACGGCTCAAACATCAAGTTCCCCATCAGTGGTGCGAATTATCGGCGGTGGGGCTATGCCGCTACCGACTCCATCCTCGTCTATGATGATGCAGACGCCATGGGGAAAACCTACACCATTACGTCTATTGCGTCCGTAGGCACTGGCGGCCAAATCTACCTCGTCGCCACCGCCGAGGGTGCTGAGTCGTTCACCACGGCTAACAACGCATACGTCCAAATCCAAAGCGCAATCACCAATTCGCGTGAGCGCGGCATCAAGAAGTCGGCGGTTGAGTCGCTCATCAAGAACCGCCAAGACTACATCGACAAGGTGACGCGGCACGCATGGCGACCGCGCATTGTGTCCGAGGAATACGTCAATTTCACTACGTTCAAACCCTTCCGACGCCGCTATTACACCGATTATGTCGGTGCCGTCTTCTTGAAGCACGGCGGCATTCAGCGCATTCTGAAAATGGGTGCGTGGCAGGGTGACTACTACCGTGAAATGGCCTGTGCCCGCGTGGGCTTGATTGTTAGCGATCACACGGTGCTTAGCGGTGAATCCATCTATTTGTGTCCCGGTGCGAATGGTGTTGCTGCATTGACCGAGGGTGAAGCAGCCACGAATTGGCGGGCCGACTTCGATCATAAATCGGCAGCCGAGAACATCGGTGCGTTGGTGAACAAGGATCCCGAGTTCAACAAGTCCGCAATTCAAATTGGTTCGCTGACCGCTGAGAATCGGAGCAGTTCGACCGCCGCGCTCAACGTCCACGACGAGTTCTTGGCGTCAGCCAATTCGGACAACGGCGACGGCGTGGTGGAGATTTCGTCTATGCGGAGCACGGAGGGCGGCGAGAACGCCACAATTGCCGTGACGCACAACACCGCCCTCACCTATGCAGGCAACAAATACACCGAAACAACGGCTAAAGTCACGGGCGTGACGGGGAGTCCCGCTACGTCATTCACCGTGAACAGTGAGTCCGGCTTTGTGAAGGGCTACGGCATCGTGTTCATCAAGAGCGGAACGACGAATCGCCTCGCCTTGTGTAGCCGAACAGGAACCACATTCACCGTCGTGACGGATCTCAGCGGCGACTTCGACGGCAACATCGCTGAAGACGACGTGGTATATCAGGTGCGCTTCAAGTGCGACATCACGGATGAAGAACGGCAGAAGTCGTGGTGGAGCATTGAAGAGAACGGTATGGTCGCCTTCAACAACGAATACCCCTTCTTTGAGAACCATTCGCTGCGTTTTGCCTACATCTACGGCGAGCGGTATGTGGACAAGTCCATTCACGAAGCGTGCCTCAAATTGGTGGTTATGGACATCCTCATGTCCGATGACTACACGGTCATGTTCCCTGAAGGTTCACAGAACATCGACATTTCCGCAAAACATCAGAAATTGGAGGCCGAAGTGCAGAAATTGCTCGTGCCGTTCCAAGAATCAATCATTGTCGCAGGAATGGGTGGCTGACGTGGACGAAGCCTTGGTCGCTTATTTCAAGGCCCTGAAGGACGCTGCGAAGCGTTTGACCGAGGCGGTCCTTTACGAAGTCGGCTACGAAGAGGAATACCTTCAGTCTATGGAGATGGCTGAGCGGGACATGGCTGAGCAGGATGGGCTGCCCTTGGATGAGGAATACCTGACGTTCACCATGAAAAGCCATAAGGCATCCTCCCCCATGCGTCAAAACAGGGACGCAGCGTTCAAAGCGCATGACGAGGTGTTGAGGGAATGACCGACGCAATCGAGCACGTTCGGGCCATGCTCGATCGGGACTGGTCTATCAGTCCGAAGCCTTCCATCCTCGACATCGCAAACGTCGAAGTGGGTGAGGGCAAGCGAGCCCGTCTGCAAGACCACGACGTTATTCGCATCTTTGAGACGGCGCACAATGAAGCGCAGCCTGAACTCTTCTTTGACTTCGTGAATGAGCACATCAACCTAACAATTGACGTGCGAACCATGCGCAGCAGGGAGCGGCTCAGTGCCCTCCGAGATGAAGTCCGGCGTATTCTCCACAAGAACCGCAAAGGCGACGGTGTGAACGCGGATAGGGTTATCTTCAAAACGAGGACGGACCTGTCCGACCGGAGCAAGCGTCTGTTCCGCTACACCATCCAAGCCGAAGTCGTGAAGTTCGCCCAACCCCTACCCCTTGTGAGTTGATACCATGTCCGTGAATACCGTCTTCAAAGGTGATTTGGTCGAGGTGACGCTCGGCAAGGAAACGGGTCTTTACGGCCAAGGGACCGGCTCAAACTCGGCAGGCGGCGGGTGGGACACCACGAACGGCTCGACGGACAATGCGTCGGTCATCAACGTCGGCTCCAACCTGTATTTCGCAGGCGAAGTGCCCAAGAACATGCTCGTTGGAGCGACGGTCAAGTTCTATTCGGCGGCAGGCAATTTCACCGCCGACCACTTCCCAACCACGAAGCGCACCTACTACATCACGGCCAACACCGATTCCACCATCACCATTCAACCGCGCCTCTCAACTGGCGTTGCGACTGGGGCTTCGGGAGACTACTTCATCGTGGACGCACTGCGCATCCCGACCATTGAAGCGGCCATGACCTACGCCACGCCGGACGATCGTGTGAAGACAGACCAATTCATTGGTTTGCTCAATTCGTTCGCCCTGCCTGAGCCGGAAGTCGATGTGCGAAAGCAGCACATTGTCGGCATGGGCCGTGATGTGAACGTGCTCACAAGTGGCCGCGAAACGCTCAGTGGCGGTTCGTTTGAGGTGAACGCGCACAACCTGCGTTGGCTCCGTTATGGCCTCGGCGGCCACACTGCTCTCGGATCGGGTGAGATGGCGCACCGCATCACGGGGACCAACATTCTCACTGACGCCCCCCTCAACATCAAGGATGCGACGGCCACCTACCGCGGTCAGCAATACGGCAGC
>Ga0070749_10001123_pt1 | contig 18072 bp, 7 predicted proteins | sample VirMetDEL_Nov_18_FD_75180 | JGI IMG/M metagenome (GOLD analysis project Ga0070749, IMG submission 75180) | Aqueous microbial communities from the Delaware River and Bay under freshwater to marine salinity gradient to study organic matter... | ecosystem: Environmental > Aquatic > Marine > Coastal...
AGTGTTTACGAAGTTCAGTTGCTTACTCGATAAAGTTGATCCTCCGTTTGCAGATACTGTAACAGTATTTGCAGCATTGTTGGCAGCAGCAAAAGCAGCGTTGGCTTGATCTCTAGCAGTATTCGCCTGAGCTATTGCAGCGTTTGCTTGTCCGTATGCTGTTGTTGCTTGGTCGTATGCCGTTTTAACAGATGCAGCTGTGGCAGCATTAGCAGCATCATTTGTGGTTACTGAATCTATAAGTTTCGTAATACCTTGAACCGTCGTATTCGCAATATTAGCAGATACTGTTCCGGAAGAAGTTATTGGTCCACCAGTCAACCCAAGACCAGTGTCAATTTGCGTTACAGTTCCAGTTCCACCAGAAGTAGAAGTAAATGCGATATTAGCAACACCAGTTGCACCAGAAGTTACAGATACTTGAACCGTTGCAGTGTTGACGAAGTTTAGAGAAACGTTCGAAAAGGCTGGTCCGGAGTTAGCTGATACTCTGGTTGCATTTGCCGAATTGTTTGCTGTGGTGTATGCAGCATTGGCTTGAGTATATGCAGTGTTAGCCTGATCTCTAGCCGCGTTAGCTTGAGTTGACGCGGCATTCGCTTGTCCATACCCAAGAGTCGCCTGATCGTATGCAGTTTTGACGCTGTTTGGAGTGGCAGCCGTCGTGGTGCTGGTACTTGTTACAGAATCAGTGAGCTGCAGAATACCGGCTGTGGTAGTAGAACCAGCAACAGCGGAGAATGTTACGTTGGCATTACCAGTGGTTCCCGAACCAACTGAAACCGTAACAGAAGCAGTGTTATTAAAGTTGATTGCAACGTTGGATTGTACTGATCCAGAGTTCGCAGATACTTGAGTTCTGTTGATCGCTACGTTTGCTGTTGTGAACGCATTATTCGCCTGATCTCTTGCTGTGTTAGCCTGAGTGTGTGCTGTATTAGCCTGATCTCTAGCTGTATTGGCTTGAGTATATGCGGAATTTGCTGTATCTCTAGCGGTGTTAGCCTCTCCATAAGCAGCATTTGCTTGGGCGTACGCAGAGTTGCCAGTGTCTCTGGCAGTGTTAGCCTGTCCATAAGCGGCGTTGGCTTGACTTCTTGCTGTATTGGCTTGATCGTATGCAGCATTAGCCTGACCATAAGCAACCCCAACTTCAGTCGTAGTTGCTGCTGGCGTTCCAAGAATGAGAACGCTGTTGGCATTCATTGTGCCGAGACGAACATTTCCGAGTCGGAAGTTGTTTCCTGTTACATCAATTACGTTGTTGGTTGGTTCGACTTCATAATTCTCGAACACATAGAACAACTTGTCAGAAGCATGTCTGATGATACCAGCATGGCTATTGACGCCACCACCTGTTCTGTAATGACCAACAAAACCAATATCCAGAACGTCGGAAATATTGTTCGAACCAAGAAGAATAATTGTGTCATTTACTGACAAGTTCGTGACATTAAGTTGAGAAGTGCCGCCTGTTAATATCAAGTTTCCGTTGATTGTTACATCACCAGAGATAGTTCCACCAGAGCTAGAGTATTTTGTCGCAGCAAAGTCATATGTCGTTTTAACAGCGTTTGCTGTTGCTGCCGTGGTAGTGCTTGTGCTGGTAACTGAGTCCGTCAGCTGCAATATACCAGCTGTTGTTGTAGAACCAGCAACAGCAGAGAAAGCGACGTTGGCATTTCCGCTAGAACCTGCACCAACAGACACCTGAACGGAGGATGTATTTACGAAGTTTATCGCAACGTTGGACTGTATTGATCCAGAGTTGGCAGATACTTGAGCTCTGTTTAACCCAGTATTCGCAGCATCAAAGGCAGCGTTGGCTTGACCATATGCTGCGACGGCTGTTGTATTGGCGGTATTCGCTTGAGTGAATGCCGCATTAGCCTGATCTCTTGCCGTATTTGCTTGAGTAAATGCTACGTTTGCTTGACTGTACGCAGTATTAGCTTGATCATAAGCAAATACTGCAGTTGTGTTCGCGGTGTTCGCATGCGTAAACGCTGCGTTGGCTTGACCATAACCCAATGTCGCTTGATCGTATGCTGTTTTTACTGACGCTGATGTAGCAGCGTTGGCTGCATCCGTTGAAGTTACTGAATCGACAAGTTTGGTTACACCAACAACCGTAGTTGATGCTATGTTCGCCGAGATGGTGCCAGAAGAGGTTATTGGTCCACCAGAAAGACCTGTTCCCGTATCAACAGAAGTTACTGTTCCCGTTCCGCTGGTTATTGCGGTGAACGAGATGTTTGCATTACCACCAATTCCTTGCGTGACGGAAACCGTAACAGAAGCGGAATTGATAAAATTGATTCCGTTCGCAACAACAGTAGACTCAGTGTTAACAGATACTGGGAAGTTGTTAAGAGTTCCAGATCCACCACCTCCAGTTGCTGTAGAGGTGAATGCGATGTTCGCAACCCCAGTTTCGCCGGAAGTAACCGATACCTGAACTGTTGCGGTATTGACGAAGTTCAATGAAACATTAGAGAACACCGAACCAGAATTAGCAGAAACTCTTACAGTATTTGATCCTACATTCGCTGCAGCGAGAGCGGAATTAGCTGTCAACGATGCGGCGTTTGCTTGACCATAAGCAGATATTGCATTATTGTTGGCTGTATTGGCCAGATCCCTCGCCGTATTCGCTTGGGCATATGCTAGGTTAGCTTGAGTGAACGATAAGTTGGCTTGATCTCTAGCAGTATTGGCTTGTTCGAATCCAAGGTTTGCCTGACTAAAGGCACCATTCGCCTGACCATATGCTGATATTGCTATAGAGTTCGCTGTATTAGCTTGTGTATATGCAGCATTGGCTTGCCCGTATGCATCTATGGCTATAGAGTTCGCAGAATTAGCCTGCGAATATGCCGCATTGGCTTGCCCATACGCGGCTATGGCTATTGAGTTTGCACTGTTCGCCTGAGCATATGCAGCATTTGCTTGAGTGAAGGAAAGGTTAGCTTGTCCGTATGCAGCAATTGCTATTGTGTTTGCGGTGTTTGCTTGAGTGAATGCTGCATTGGCTTGAGTAAATGCGGCATTGGCTTGCCCATATGCAGAGATAGCAGTAGAGTTTGCTGTGTTTGCTTGTCCATATGCGCTGGTTGCTTGATCGAACGCAGCCTTGACGCTGCTTGCCGTAGCAGCATTTGCTGAATCAGTTGAAGTAACAGAATCAATGAGTTTCGTAACACCTTGAACTGTTGTAGATGCAATATTAGCAGATATTGTGCCAGAAGTCGTTATTGGTCCGCCAGTAAGACCTACTCCTGTCGCGACGCTTGTTATTGTTCCGCCACCTGCCAGCGTCGTAAACGATATATTGGCGTTTCCGGAAATTCCTTGACTTACTGTAACTCCAACTGTGGCGGAGTTTACAAAATTCAATCCATTCGCACTTACGGTCGAAACGCTATTTCCGGAAACTGGGAAAGACGCAATTCCAGAACTACCGATGAGATCAAAACTTACGTTCGCCAGACCAGAGCCAGAAGTAACTGTTGCTCTTATGGTCGAGGAATTGACAAAGTTAATTGCAGAATTAGAAACGCTGAGCGTTCCATTTGCATAGACGCTAGAAGTATTTGCTGCTGCAGTAATTGTATTGTAGAGATCAATTCCGTTTCTATAGAACGAGTTGGCAGATATTTTATCTACTAGAACATTCCCTAACTGGAATGTTGCGTTAGAAGCATCAATGTTGCCAGAAGGTTCTGGAACATATCTCGTAAAGAACTTAAAGTCGCCGTCTACAGAATCTCTAAAGAGACCGGCTTGGTTATACGTTCCATCATTGTAATGTCCAATTATACCGAAGTCTCTGTTGGTCGCAAAGGCAGTTCCATACCACTGATCATCAACTGTATGACCGAGCAAAGAAATGAACTCAATTGATATTCCATTTGAAAGAGTTTGTTTTATTCCTGTTATGGGAATGTTACTACCTTCTAAAGGAGAGAATGAGCTGTTGTAAGACCAATCGAACGTGTCGTAAGAAATTCCTAGTACGCCGGCACTGGCGATTCTTACATAATAATCTGTGGAAGCAGCATCTCCATCGTAGCTTCCCCTGAACACCATGTCGTTGAGACCGGTTCCATAGAAGGTCGTGCCGATGAATCCTATGGTATCTCCACCATCAAGGTACAGGAACTGCCCGCCGACATAGAAGTCAGAAGCGGAAACGAAATTCTGATTTCCATAAACAGTAAGATCGCCTTCTACAACAACACTTCCACCAATATATGCATCATAAAGAACTCGCATTCTTTCAAAAGAATGGTCTGTTATTGTAACATATAAAGTTCCGTTTGACGAGTCGCTCGTCAAACAGACTCCAAGATCCATTGGCCAATTAGGATATTCTGGTGCATAGCCTTGTATATTACCATCATATCCTAAATGTACTCTAGAACCTTCTATAAGATTCGATGTATTGATTTTTTCAATATAACCACGAACAACAACGAACCCGTGTTGGCCAGGAGGAATATCCGTTCCAGCCAGACCAATTACATCTTTCTTATTCTCATCAGATGCATCTGCAAGATCAATAGTTGGATGATGTCCATGAATTGGGTGTCCGGGAATGTGTGTACCAGTCACATAGACTGCTTTTCCCTTTAGAATAGTATTTGCTGTTGAGTTTCTGCAACGAACCCATTCGCGTTCTCCGAGCGTTTGCTCAAAATCGGAATAGTCGGACATTCCAATCCAAGTCTTTTCCTCGGAAGAATAATATAACCTTCCCTCAACATATGGTTGAGAAGATTTCGGAATAAAATCAATACTGTTTGCTGCTGTAAGCGACTCAACAGACAGATTGCTTTTTACATCAACTCCAATATTTACATTTCCATCTAATGTATTTGTGACTGAAACTGTTGCGGAAGAAGAATCTACAAAGTTTAATTGTTTCTGATCTAAAGTGTCAGTTCCGTTATGAGAAACTCTTACTGTATTTGCTGCAGTTCCAACCTGCGAACTCACCGATACGGCGAGGGCATTGGCATAAAACGCATCGATTATTGCCGTATCTGCTAAAGCATAAGCAGCATTTGCTTGATCATATGCAGCAACAGATGTTCCACTATTGGCTTCAAGAGCCGACACTCGACTAATTACATTAGCAGATGCAATTGTAATGGGAGTATTGTTTTGACTTCCGATGAAAAGCGAGTTGGAGGCATAGGAATATGCCAACTCACCTTCAAGAAGAGAATTGGGAGAAGTATTCGCAAAAGATCGTTTTATCTTTATGGTCGTATTTGACATCAGAAGTATCCGCCATCAACAATTTGCACTTGTCTGAACGCATAGTTGTTTTGAGCGGCATTATAGACCAAAACATATCCGTCTTGTTGCGCCGATATGTCTACATCTGACATATTGGTTAAGCGAAGGTCTTCTACCTTTGATATTTTTCCGAAGGTAATTTTCCCTATATTGTTATCTTGCTTTACTGTTATCTTCATTTGGTCACTTGCGGATTGATGGTTATAATTCCTTCGACTAATCTATTTACAGTCGAAGCCGAGTCTACCATCTTAACGTCATAAAGATAACGACCTGCAGGAATATTGGCTGTTGTTGATGCAGTCATTGACATTTTAATATTCCCCGCCGACGCATTGATGACGGTGAATGTTATGTTTGCTGTTGGATTTTTGGAATAGTAGGATTTACGAATCTGTCCCGTGAAAACGTAGTTAGAAACATTAATGGCTGCTCCGTCATCGCCAACCAAGTCAATGGACGATTCGAAGTCAGTTCCTTGGTCGACGAAGAGCTCTGTGTACGCAGCCATTGTTGTTCTCTTTTCTTTATACCTCAGTATTTATTATGGTTGGATGCTTCCCGTCAATATAAACTCATTTGTTGCAGTATACGTTACCCTTACGGCTGCGTATCGCGAGGATATATTAGACGCAGGCTGAACGCTTGCGACGTTCAGTTTAGCAATCGTTGAGGTGTTTGCGATCGTTACGTTTCCGGCACCTTTTCTTATGATATCAACAATGAACCCAGAATAAGCTGCCGCACCGAACGTCAGAGTTACCGGAGAAGCAGAGTTGACCACGATCGTCTTACCAGCAGCGTTTTCTGCATAAGAAGCAGAAGCTGCTATGGATACTACAGGACGATCGACGATAGTTCCTGTAAATATCGCACTTCCAGTTACAGCAATATTTCCGGTTACGTTAGCATCCCCAACAACGTCTAGAGCAAATTTTGGATTTGTTGTTCCAATTCCAAGGTTTCCATTTGAATCGATAACCATCTTGGTTGTTACACCACTTCCACCAGGAGAAGTTGTTTGAAATTGAATTTTTCCGGGAACAGATCCGGTGGAAACAGTTCCATCAACATATGTTGTTATGGCGGCGCTTTCTGCGAATGTAGTTCCATCAGTTCCCGCCCAACGGAGTATTCCCAACGTTAATCCATCCGAAACGGCAGTCATTACTCCAACGTTGTTATTGGCGCTTCTTGCAAGAAGAAGACCGCCACCTGCGCCCGCATTACCCGCCTGCCTCCATTTGATTGCACCAAAAGCTGAATCGCCCAAAGAGTTTGTACTTGAATGAACTTGATATCTGGGGGTAGAACCGGCACCAAAAGCTTCATAATCGAATACTGGATTTGTCGTTCCTGATACAACCAATCCGGTGTTTGAAATCAAGAACGCGGTTGGATCTGGACTGGTTTGGTCTTCAACGAGCAGAGCATTACCAGTTCCTTTTTGTGTTATTTTCAGAGCTTCTTCACTGCCCGTATAGGTTATTGAGGCAGCTCCTCCGATGTCGACGTTGGAGCTGAAAGCCGCAACTCCGGAAACGTTTAAAGAGCCAGAAACGTTTGCAGATCCAACAACGTCCAGTTTTGTCGTGGGGTTGGATGTTCCAATACCAACAAACCCTGTATTTGAAATCACCATTCTATCGACAGGAATTATAGTCCCAGAAGGAGTTGTGCTGAATATCAGTTCTCCCGGCATACTAGAATCTGTAGGAGACCCGTCTGATGTGCCTCTTATTACTGCAGCTGTTCTTGCTACTGTTCCGGCACCGCCGAATCCACCAAATGATATTTGTCCGAGAGTTTCCCCCGAGGCTATTCCAGACTTAGCTCCTATAGTGGTGCTGGAGCTTTTAACGAATCTTATACTGGATGAGTCGTCGATTACTGTTGAATAGTGTGCGAGAGCCATTTCTCCAACAACTGCACTATTGGACGCCATAGTGACACCAGAAACTGCAGTGATTCCAGCAATTCCAGTGATTCTGGACGCAGACCCTATCGTTACTCTATCTAAACCAAAAATGTCTCCAGAAGATTTTATATCTACAGAAACATTTAAAGAGCCAGAAACGTTTGCAGATCCAACAACGTCCAGTTTTGTCGTGGGGTTGGATGTTCCAATACCAACTTCGTTTGCGAGGTAATCGACGAAGAAAGTTCCAGAATCAATGTTTACGTTTCCAGAAACGATGCTCAGTACGTTGGCTGCAGCAGTCGTGCTTCCGGCATATATCGTAAATCCACTAGCCGTTGATGAGAAGATTCTGTGATCATAGTCATCGGAGTTTGGTGCCTTGAAGTCAATATACCCGCCGGTAGAACCACCCAGCTCAAGATAAGAAAGACCTGTTGCATCAGGAGATGCCGCGAGCACGACCGTTGCGTTGGTTATGTTAGCAGTGTTTCCTTGCAGGGTGAGACTAGAACTGGACAAAGTTGCATTGCCAATTGACGTTCCGGTGAATATAGACCCGACGCTGGTAATTCCAGCAGTCGTATTGACCTCTGTGGTAAATGTTGGAATTACTGTAAAAGAAACGTTGGCATTTCCAGTCGTTCCAGCGCCAACAGTAACTCGCGTCGTTGGCGTGTTAATAAAGTTCAACGAAACTGCACTCTGAGCTGATCCAGAGTTTGCAGTCACACGAACAGTGTTAGCGGCACTATTTGCAGCTGCATATGCTGAGTTTGCTCGTCCATAACCCAATGTCGCTTGATCGTATGCGGTTTTTGCGGCAGTAGAAGAAGCGACATTGCTCGAACTCGTTGTAGTTACAGAGTCACTTACGTTCTGAGAAGTTATAACGTTGTAATAGACTCCAGTCCTGTTATTCGAAGTTAATTGCCAAACTCCAGAAGAAGAAACGAACTTGATCTCGGCGTTTCCGTTGGCTCCGCCTTGATTAACAGCAAAAGAACCATCTCCTCTAGTAACCTGATTAGCGCGCAATCTGTAAGAAGAACTGTCTGATACTGCAGGCGCATCAACTGAATTGGCTACTAGAGTTCCTACAGTCAAAGTCGATACAGTCAACGTTTTTAAAGTTGAATCTGTAGCGAACAAACTTCCCGTTACATTTGCATCCCCGAAAACATGCAACTTTGATGTTGGGTTCAATGTTGCGCCAATTGCCGTTCCTACCGCAACGTTTCCAGTATTTGCAATGTATAATCTAACTTGAGTGGTGGAATCTCCAACATCTCTTGTGGTAAATCTCATTGAGGTGGGCATGCTTGTGGCACTTGCTGTACCATCAACGGTAACGCCTATCGAAGCGCCAGATAAAAATGCAGTTCCATTAGAACCACCAAAAAGCAGAGTTCCCAATTGATCGTTGTTCTTAACAAGACCATGCGTACCAGTTGCGTTTGAGTTTGCTTTTAAAAATTGTTGGTATGGACCAAATATGCTATTTGCCCAATATGCTTGCTGCAATGCTAGAAAATCGTTTATTTGAACTCCAGATCCAACATAAGATCCGAGGATAGAAATTGTTGACCCAATACTATTTGAGTGTCCAGTAATAACCTTTCCTGTTCTATCAATAATAAACGGAGTCGAGTCTGGATTGGTTTCATCTTCAAATACTATTACGTTGCCTGTTCCAGTTTGCGTTATTCTAAGAGCGTCTTCCAAACCGGAAGCAGAAACATTAAGAGAACCAGTAATTGTGTCGCCGCTCTTTGATACCTTCGAAGATATAGCTGACTGTACATTTAATCCAGCAACAAATAACCTGCTTCCAGCATTTATTGTTCCGACGGCTGTTATATTTCCAGTCGCACTGACATTTCCTGTGGTAAGCGTACCCACAATTCTTCCATCAGCAGCAACATAGAAACTTTCACCAGAAGACTTCGATACTTGAAGAACTCCATCGGTTACTTGCATGTTTCCGTTGGAAAGAGTTATGCTTCCGCTAGTTAAAGACAAACCCCCACTGTCTTTAACATAGGTGTTATTTCTGAGTTCGTTTGCAGCATTGACCAGCGTATTCGTGACTATTCGCCACTGATCGAATGTATTAGAAGTCAGAACTTGAATTATTGTGTTCGCCACTCTTTTTTCCTCAGGAAACTAATTTTTTCAACAGATCTTTTATTTCAGAGAGATCATTTTCCAACCTATTTATTTTATCGTCAAGAGCCTTCTCTTTTTGATGGGCTATATTTCGTTGTTTCTGCCTCATCAAAACAGATTGATCGACGTTTAGAATGGCATTGGTAACGGGATCTCTGACCAAGCCAGGATTCCCTTTAACCTTTACATATCTATCTGTCATGATGTTCCACCGGGGAATTCGCCCTCTGTTGCAATCGCCCTCATACTTACGATCACCGGGGATACCGTTGGATCATTTGCAAGCATAACCAACTTTATGGCAAAATGCTTAAACACTCCCTCTACCGGAAACGGTTCATCTCCAACAAGATAAGACAATTGACCAGTAGGTTCTCCTGGAGTTCCGTCGTTCGACTCAGCAAACAAAGACGAGACGAATTCCAGTTCTATTCCGGTTTGTTGGTCTGGAGAATAGAAGTCCCTTACTACCGCCATCTTCACCCAGTTCTTATCTAAGAATTCGTCTTCATCATATGGAGAAAGAACCTTATAGTAAGCCAGAACATGAGTTCCGGAAGGTCTTACGCATTCTACATACACTCTCAGATCACCAGCTTCAAATCCGTCAGCCAAAGATACCTTTCTGGTTTGGTATCTAGCATAGGCATTTCCGTCATTGCTGGACGTTTCGCCTTTGACTATTCCTGTTGCATTGGAGGATGCTGCAGCTTCTATGATGGTAACATTAGGTGTTGTAGAATAGCCAGAACCATTTACAAGTATGTTCAACCCAGTTACTTTTCCTCCAACAAGCTGAGAAGGAAGAACGTTGGCTGTGGCTCTAATACCGCCAGTTAAATCAGGATCACTAAAGGTTACAACTATGTTAGAAGAATTAATGTGACTACCACCGCTCGCAATGGTTATATCGTTGGGATAAATTCCTCCAGAACTAATGTAGTTTGATCTAAGGATTGCGCTAATACGTTCTTGGTTAACCATCGGGCTGACATCTGGGTCTGCGCTGGACATTTTAACCGTGAGAACCATTGATTTATTGTCACCCTCTCTGACAATTCTTCTTCTGTTAGAATTTAGAGAAGAAGTTGTCAAGTCTTTTCCATATTTGTAAAGAGTTTGTGGAACTACTGCTGTTCCAGCATCATTAGTTAAGGAACTAGCATATGTTCCTTCCACAGTATATGTCAAAGACCCAGATGGGAACTGCAAATCTGCAGATTGAAGGGCAAGTTCATCAACGAGAATAGGAATATCTATAGCACGAACGTCGAAATTTGCAGTCGCAAGTCCAGAAGAGAACTGAGCTTTGTTTATTTGGAACATCAAATCCCAATTCTGAATTGGAGTCCAAGTCGATCCGTTCTGTGAAAGGAACATCGAGCCTGAGTATGGCTGTCTATCAATTCTGGGCGATGGCGATTTCGTTTTATCGTTTTCTCCCAACACAGAATGCCAAATTCTATAATCCGGAGAATCTGAAATCACAACGAAAGCGTATTCTCTAGAAGGAAGAAGATAGACTGGATCGGCGAAAGTAAATTTAGTTTTATTCGAGCTGTTTGGAATTGTAGCTACATTTACGTCTCCCCAAAGAACCGTCGTAGAATCGATTATCTCTTCTGTGGGCAGTCCATTCACAACCTCAACCAAACGTATTTCTATCGGATACCTTATTGTATTTGATGCAGGCTTTTTACTAAACCAAACGTCTATCGAAGTTACAAATATTCCATAGTTTTTGCCAGCGCTCTTGGGGTCTGGAGTGAAGAACGTTTGTGCAACTGGATCTCTTCTTCTCTCTCTTTCACGAGTTCTGTTAACATTAATAGTGACGTTTGGTGTTGGTCTGGCTGGCGGTGTTGGAGGAACTGTTGGAGTTCTCTGTTCCTTCTGTATGTTGATGAATCCAACTGAAGTATATTTTGCAACAGCAGAACTTGTTACTGAATCGTCGTTGTATGAGTTGCTATCTGTTACTGCAAACATTCTTTCGCCGCTCAAGAACTTTACTGTGGGCGTTTCTGGAATATTAAATATTCCGCAGATAATACCATTTTCATCGACGCTCGTTGTTGACGACAATGTAGAAACAGGATAGCCGATACTATATCTTGTGTTTCCAGTTGGGGCTATAGAGAGAGGGGAAGACAATGTTATTGTGTTTGCCGTGACGGTAGATATTGTTCCGGAAAGACCAAGTCCAACGCCGGAGGTTATATAAAAAGTGTTTCCAACCATCCAAGATTCAGTCGGACCAGCCAGTGTTATTGTCGATGCGCTGGCTGGAGATCTTGGAATTATTCCAGATCTATGATTGTATGAACTTATAACTGCCGTTTTAGAGGTACATGCAGTTCCTTCTACAACAGCAGTCAACTTAGAGGAAGTTGGGAATTTGTTTGTCCCTTGGTTGCCAACGACGCTGGAAATATTACATCTATTGCTTTTGCCGAGGGCGCTCAGAACAATCATTGCGGTGTTGATTGTGCCTCTCTCAGGAACTACCACCAATTTGTTATCTGTAGCGTTCCAGTAATCAACTCTCGCAAGGAAAGATATTGAACTCTGATTGGTTCCTCCTGATTGGTAGACCATATCACCTCTGGAGAAACTCAGAGTCTCAACACCATATGCAACGACGTTCAAAGTCAAATAATTTTCACTGACATATATTTTGGTATTGGGAGAAACGCCAAGAACGCTGCAGTAGGCTCCAGTGGTGTTGCAATAGAGTCCAGTCCCAGGAGTGAATTTTGCTGCGTCTTGAGTTGTTATTGTTATTGTTGATGGAGATTGAACATAGTTATCGACTTTCTTGTCGTCGAAGTAAAAATATGCTGCCGATCCCGATTTCAGAGAATAGCCAATGAACGCCACCTCTCTGGCTCTAATATACGGAGCAACAGATTTATCTACCGATCTGCTGTCCGACGAAAGTGTAAGTGGGTTGGCCATTAAAACTCGCTCCTATTTTGTATAAAAATTGAATTGAAATTAAAAGTGCCAGCGGAAGCGGATCTCTGATCGTTCGTTATACCAATAATTCCACCGCCTGGTGCAAGATTCAAAGAACCTCCAGAATTAACTGGAACTTGAGAACCTTGAGATTGTGCGCTCAAAGTTTCCGTCTTTGTTTCTCGAGTTAAAGCGGTCCAGTTTTGCAAACCGATAATACCAAAACCAGTTAAGTCTGCTGGTATATTTAACGTCGGATCACTGATACTCCAAGCAGCCTGGAACGTAATAGTTGGCGTCGTGGTCACCGGATTCGTAGTTCCGGCGATTGGAGTTTGAACTCCATTATCTCCTGGGAGTTCTCTCTTGACATTATTGTCTGCTGCAGCAATAATCTCTGGAACCAATACAGTGCTATACCAGTAATCCGATTCTGGCGTCAAGAACAGATTCCCAGTAAATGATGCGAACTCATAAGGTTGAACCGAAACAGTATTCGAAGCTGCCAATTGAGAAACAAAAGGAGTTTCTGTGTAGCTCAATGATACCGTTCTTTGGTTTCTTTTTACCGGACCAGATCCACTAGAATAATCAAATCCAACTGTTTGTACAACTTTGTATGGTCCGAGTTCATTTTTGCTGATGTTACAAACCAGATCTACTGCTTTGCTATCTGCTATGTTGTATCCATCGAATTGGTCAGCAAGGAATCCCAGTTTAGCCTTTTCAATTCCATCAAGACCGTAAATTGACTGTCTGGCTGACGTTGTTTCAAGAAGGCTGAGAGAAGTATAGTATTCAAGATTTTCGATTCTGGTTTTTAAAGCACCAATGTCTCTCATAGTATATCTTCTGTTGTCGACATACTCGATTGGAATTTCCCTAGCCTGAACGGTATATGGTGGAATTGTCAACTTATACAACGTCATGGAATTCTGCAGATCAGGTGGCACCTTTGGATACGCAGAAGGTTCTCCTGTTAATACCTTGAATTCTCCTTCGGTCGTCAAGACGAGTTTGTCTATACGAGGAAGATAGAACTGATACTGATCAATTTCCATATTGAAATATGGATATGGCAAATAGGTTCCGTTGAACGTAAATGCTGTTGTTCGTTCGGTCCTAGTTGGTCTGAAGTCTATGCAATCCCTTAATGCATAGATTCCGCTTTTCTCTGACGCATAAAAGGGAATCAAGTTATTGTCGTATGCACTTTGATTATATGAATCTACGTTGAAGAATCCGGATCCGGTATGTTTGTAATATTGTGACAAAACGACAACTTGACCTTCGGGTGGTTGGCTGCCAGCTCGTAGAGAGATATTGGCATGATCATAATAATTGTCTCTTTGTCCACTATCAAACATATATCTATCTGTAACGTTAATAGCATTAACTACGTTTGGTGCGTATGATGTTGAGCCGGAATCATATATCCCGAGGATCTTAATTACATCTGAGATATAAAGAGATTGCTTTTTTCCAGGTTCTTTCAGATTGCTTAATGCGGTGCCTCCTGTGAACCAAACGTGCGCGTTAGACGAATCCACTTTGGTGTTTGTTGATCCAGTTACTGCAGTTCCATTGTTCTCAGAATCAGTTGATCTCAGAGCCGTTATAGAAGAATTTCCAGCAAGAGTTTTGGTTCTCTTAACAACTGAATTAGCTCCCTCAATTTCGACAGTAATGAACATATCAGCTTTAAATGAGTTGTTAGCTATAGTATTAATTACTATTTGTTCATCGCTAATTGAAGTTATATTATTTCCACTACCATCAAAAACTATAACATCGCCGGTTCTGAGGTTTGATGTTAATTTATCTCTCACCATCAAAAGAACGTTTTGGTTGGATGTTATGCTTGAAACTATACCAGCTCCTCCGAAAACGAATTTCTCGTAACTATTCATCGGAGCCGAATATGAAACTCCAGAAGTTAGAGTTAAAGAACCTCCGGAAGTAAAGGATACATCAGAAATATATTTTCTATGCCTGAAAGTCATCCCCGTCATAACCTCGCCGCGAACCAAATATGATTCAGGGAGTTTGTAAATAAGAGAATTCTTGTTTGTCTCGAACAACGTAGTTCCGGCAGAACTTCTTCCCGTAATTTCAGCAGTAGCATAATATGGAGTGGCTGCATTTTGAGAAGCAAACACATCTCCAGTCCATGGTACTTCTGGGTTCATTACTAATGATCTGGCGTCTTTTAATCCGAACCTAAAAGAAACCTTTGTACTGGCAGTTGGAGCAACGCCAAGCGCAGGGCTAACTGTAGCGACTTTTGTAGTTTCGTTGTAATTAGTTATTTGTCCATCATACGGATATCCAGGTCCAGCAACAATACTTATGCTAACGTTATTATATGCATTGCTATATGCAGACATGCTAGCTGGCAGGTTTATTGTTGTCGTAGTTCCGCCAGTCGCATTAAAAGATATGGGTCTAGCATTGGCGTTCAGAACATACACATAATATATTGGCGAACCAGAGCCAGAAATTCCAGCATATTCTACGTTTCGTATTCTAGCTGTTCCAATTTTGGTTCTATTGTAAGTTAAAGTGCTGCTGGGATTAATGTTCGCGCTGGGAACTATATGAAGGTCTGCAACCCCGAAGTTGTATGCATCGAAGAAACCGTTGCTTCCGTTTCTAAGTCCAGTGCAAACAAGGTAATTTCCATATTCCATGGAAAGGTCATAATCAACAGAAGTTGAAGTTGATCTTGCTTTGGGAGCCTTAAATTTAGTTGTGCTTATTGTCTCAAATTCATAACCCTTGACATATGCCTTTCCTGGCTCTATGTTGATTATATAATTTTGCGCATTAGAATCATCTTCAGAAGTGGTTATTCTGAATGGCGTGACGGTGAAACTTCCAGACTGATCGTCAGTCCTTCTTGCCAGCGTTTTGTTTATCTCAGAATATAAAGGATATTCTACCTGCTTTGTTATTACTCCATTCTCAATTCGAAGAAGCTCGAAGAAAGTGGTTGAGTCCTGAGAATCTAAAGTTCTCTTTGTCAGGTTTAATTTAAACTGATATCTTGTTGCGCCAGGTGCCTGGTAATTAAATGATTCTTGCGCTGGATCGAGAAGATTAGTATCAGTAGATTCGTCTACAATATTGTCTTCAATTTCAAGACCAATTTTGTATGTTGGAGTCGTCAACTGCGAGTCTAGAACAATAGTTTGTTCTGGGACATATACGAAGAAACCGTCAACGTAAAAGATACCTTCATTAATACTTGCGACCGATCCAACGTACGAAGAGTTGGATGAGGTTGTTGTGGCAGTTATTGAAGGAGCGTCGAGAACTTCAAGTTGTTCGTTATCTCCAAAAGTTCCAGCAGTAAGATAACGAACTAAAAGAGCGCCGCCTACAGAAGAAGATTCAACGCTATCATCTACTGCAACAACGACTGCTTTTTTTACAGTAGATCCAGTGGAATTGGTTATAATTTGACCCGAAAAGTCTGCTACAGAATAGTCGTCGCTGGCATTCAGAAACAAAGAAGATACTGCGTTATCAAACGTTAAATGTCCGCCTTGAACTGGAGACCCGTCTTTAAAAATGTGATCTCCAAATGATTTGATCTGGTTTTGAAGAATCGATTGAATTTGAGTCAGTTCGCGAGCTTGTACTGCATATCCTGGGCGGAACAGAACGCGCATATAATTCTGTTCTCTAGCGCCTGATTCGCCCTCAAAATCATCGTAATATGGTTCTACATTGAAATCCATGGTTTTTTAACCCTATTTTAGTGAAATTGCGAGCCTGATTTGCTCTGTTTGTTTTGAAGAACGAATGATACCTGCAGTGTTATTTATATAGAGAATTTTTCCGCTATATTGTCTGAACAATGGTGATAATATGTCGTTAACTGTTGTGGTAATTCCAGATTCTTCACCAATTAATGCTTTATTGAATGATATTGATCCTATGGGATTTATTACGTGGAGGATTTTCAGTGAAGGGTCCCACTTAACGACAGTAGCTTTGAAGGTTTGATTAGAAACGCTTCCTTGGTACACGAGCTCATCCATACGGAAAGTTGTATTTGCTGCCAATCCTTGAGTTTCTATTTTCGTTGTAAGATCATAGTTGATCGCAATAGCACTTGTACCATCGGTCAATAATGGATCTTTAATCATACATATTTGATGGTAATCGAAGACGTCGGAACCAACTGCAGCTTCAACTGGAATTGTGTCGTTTTCGTCTTCCTCCAAGTCTACGGAGATTAATATATTTCCTGCCCCAAGTTCATAAACTGGATCGTATCCGTGTCCATTTTGCGGGCTTATAACTGGAATTAAGTTAGCGCCAGAACCACCAACCCCACTAATTGCAATCGTCGCATATGTATATCCACTTCCAACGTCGAGAGTGTTTATATCATAAATGGATCCAGAAGAGTTCACTTTTGCTGAATATCTGGCGCCTGTGCCGTCTCCGGAAATGGTTAATATATTTGCATTTGCTGCAGCCTGATTTGAATTATATCCTGTGCCAGAAGAAACTATTTTGAGAATATCGATAGATCCTGACGTCGCATAGTTGGCGACATCATAGTTTCTTAAAACAGGCATCCATTCTGCAGTGAAGAATTTTCTCTTCGAAGCTGAGTCTATGGTGTAAAGATACTTCCATTTATATCCATCACCAGTTTCTATGAAGACGCTTTCCGGAAGGTTTCCTCCGATCGTTAATTCCGGCATTTCTGTAGAAACATCGCCCATCTTATTATAGAGGCACTTGAAGACTTGGTCTTTACTATTTCTAACATAAAAGTCCAAAGCGAATTCCGGGTACGTGTCCTCAATCTTATATGCGACGTTACTGACATAAGATTGAGTGAACGGAACGTCTACAGTAAGGTAGTTTGAATTAGCTATAGTTACAACTTGCCGTTCTTCGCGAGAACCTTCTGATCCATCTCCATTTAATCTCAGTATGTCGCCGTTATTGAACGTTGAAGTAAAATTCGAATTAGTTCCAACAACTATAGAAGATCCGCTCGATACGTTTACTGTTCCATTTGCAGATGTTGCCGTTGTTGTAGAAAACATATCTAACGTATTATCATACATATCATAAACGACGTTGGCTTCCCAATCCCTTCTACGAATAACTGCAGTCATGTTTTGCGCAGTTATTTTTTTCAGAGCAACCAAATTTTTATAAACGTCATTTATCGTATCAGTAGATTGATCAGGATATAAAACCTGAGATCCGTTTTGAGCCCAGTTCGGGACTCTTCCTATTCCAAGGTATACGTTTGAAGTTTCACTCGATATCATATCGATGAAATTGTCAAAAATAACGTTCTTTTGATAATTCGTGAGCAGAGTATTCATTTCTTACACCGAGATGATTATGTAGCTTTGACTATTTATAGAAGGATTTATGCTGTAAATTACGTTGCTCGCATTCGTCGAGAAGTTGGTATTTGCAATATTCAACGTAACCATATTATCCGAAACGCTCAAAACTTTTCCAGTGTTTGACGTTCCGTTGTTCATAAATGTAATTTCATCATTCGCTATGAGCTCTGTGGATGAAGTAGAGACGATAACGACGTTTGATCCGTTCGTCAAAGACAGTTTATTGTTAGCAATGTAAATCAAACTACTTTCCAATGTCAATACGGTATTGCTTACGACGTTGGATATTACCTTGACAAACTGTCTGCTTGAGCTTGTGGGATTGATTATAATTAT
>Ga0070749_10001125_pt1 | contig 18047 bp, 19 predicted proteins | sample VirMetDEL_Nov_18_FD_75180 | JGI IMG/M metagenome (GOLD analysis project Ga0070749, IMG submission 75180) | Aqueous microbial communities from the Delaware River and Bay under freshwater to marine salinity gradient to study organic matter... | ecosystem: Environmental > Aquatic > Marine >...
ATAAAGTCGCCAAAAAACACCGCCAATTTTTTACACCATAATCGCTCACAAATATAAAAAAATACACACAAAAACCGCACACCATAAAGTCGCCAAAAAACACCGCCAATTTTTCACACCATATTCGCTCTCAAAATACACAAAAATATACACAAAAATACACACCATAAAGTCGCCAAAAAAAACACGGCCAGTTTTACACCATAATCGCACACAAATTACACAAAAATATACACAAAAATTTACTATATAAAAGTATTTCACTTTATTATTATAAAAAAAATAATTTATTACTTAACATCGTAATAAATTATTACTTATTTATTTATAATTTACACCATAATATTTTTATAATTATAATAAAAAAAATATTACACTTTTTATTATAGTTAAACCATTCACACTCACATTTTCATTAATATTCTTATTAAATCGTCTTTTTTTGTCGGTATTTTACTAATGGCCTTATTTTTTACATATTTTTGTGTCTTTTCACACCATACCATATTACAATTATTTTCTTTAAAGGCGTTCTTTAAACTATCTAATGTCCCCCTATTATAGTTGTTATTTTTTGCACCATTACATTTATATCCCAGTTTTACATATAAACATTCTATCCCATTCTCTTCATAAGGGTTAAAATCGTTCTGTAATTTTTTATGTGATATATATTTATCTTCGTCTATCACATTTTCAATATTCCATGATTTCATACGCTTTTCTGTAATATTAAACATTCTATCAATATATAATGTATCAGTTTCATTTGTATTTCTAACATTTACCCCTTTTTTTAAAAATCTATCATTAAATATAACCATATTCTCAAATAACACCTCATAACCGCATTCGCTTTTTTGTGTTTTCGGTACATTTAAATAATACGGCTTCCCTTCATTATGATATTCATATTTAATATAATATTCATAATCTTGGCCTGATTTTAAATAAGGTTTTTTGCATTCATGTATAAACAATTGTTTAAAATGTTCCTTTCCAATTAATCGGTTTATCTTAAAATCTGCTTTACGAACAGAACAATTATATTTTATTTTACATTCATTACGAAATACTGCCTCATATCCAATAGGGTTTATTCCTATTTCGTTCGCTATTTTTTGCTCTATTTCATTATATTCTTTTTTTAATTGTATTATTTCTATTTCACATTTATTTATGCTTTCATTAAACTCATTTTGTTTCGCTTTATATGACGCTAATGTTTCTTTTACATATTCTTCAATATCATTCACATTACGATTTTTTCCTATCCGCTTTATGAGGTCTATGTCGTTGCTGTATTCGTCATATTGTTTTATATTACACTTTAAATAAGATATATTACTCATTAAATCTTCTATTCGTTTAAAACACCTACATAATGATTTAATTAAATCACTTCCTTCTTTTTCATTAAAACGATATATCGGCACAATATCACTATACTCACTAAAAACGAAATTACTTAATAATTTTTCACTTAATTCGCCTCCTTTTTTTATTGCACAACTTAAAGATTTCATGATTGCCGTGTATTCGCCATAATTACCTGCCTTTACTTTAAAATAATAATCACTCAAACAATACGCTTTATGTTTTTCGGTTTCAACCCATTTCGTCCCTTTCATATTTCGTAAGGTTTTCGGCTGTTTAAATAAATCCTTCAACTCGTCAATATATCCATATTCTCTTTGTTGTTCCATTTTGTCCTATATTATAAGTTAATACAATATTGTCTTTAAACCCTTTCAATTTATTAATTAATTGTATTACAATATAAGTTAATACAATTAAAATCTTATAAAAATGAAGACATGTTTTTTAGGGGGGGGGTATTAAAACATTAAAAATAGTAATATATGAAAACTTGTTTAACGCTGGCCTAAAAATCATGTCTTCATTTATACATGATTTTTTTGTATTTTATCATAAGTTAATACAATTTATCAAATTATCAAAATGAATACATAAAAACGAGCCTACCCCATTAAAACATTAAAAATAGTAATATATGAAAACTTGTTTAACGCCACCCTAAAAATCATGTCGTCATTTATTTATAGAATTATTTATTTAATTTCTCTCTTTTTAATTATTTCAACTCTTAAAAAAGTATCAGTTTATAACTCATAACTACCTTTGTTATACCTTTACAATCATACATTTTTGCAATTTATTTTTTATTGTAAGAGAGATATTCTGTTTATTAATTATTATTTTATTATTATTTCATTATATTTTTTTATAAATTGTATTTTTTTTAATTTAATTAATCCTTTATTTCTCTCTTCTTATCTTTTTCAACTCTTAAAAAAAGTATCTGTTTATTACTTATGGCCTATAAATACATGTTTTTAAACATTCATACCATAAACCTATTTATTTCATATTATACCTTTAAAATCATACATTTTTGCAATTTATTTTTTATTGTAAGAGAGATAATACAATTAAATTAATTAATTATTTTTATGTTATTATTTTATTAAATATTTTTATTATTTTATTATTTATTTATTATTTTATTTCTCTCTTCTTATCTTTTTCAACTCTTAAAAAAGTATCAGTTTATAACTCATAAGAACATTTATTTATACTTATGGCCTATAAATACATGTTTTTAAACATACATACTATAAACCTATTTATTTCATATTATACCTTTTAATAATTCATTTTTTACAATTTATTTTTTATTGTAAGAGAGAAATTCTAAAAAATAATTATTTATTTTTATAATTTCATATATTTTATTTTTTATTTTTATAATTTCATATATTTATTTTTTATTTTTTTTATTTTTATAATTTCATATTTTTTATTATTTTACAATAAGTATTTTAAATTTTTTTTTTATAAATAAACTTATAATTTCATATTTTTTTTTTTTTTTATTTTTATTATTTTTATTATTTTTATTATTTTTATATTTTATTTTTTTTATTAATTTCTTTCTTGAAAATTATTTTAACCCTTAAAAAATTATAGTTTTATAAAATATAAAATCCTTATAAAATACTTATAAAATCCTTATAAAATACAGATTTTTACAATTTTATATTTTTTGTCTTTATTTTTTGTCTCACTCGGTTTTACTGCAACTGCCTTCGGTTTTATTTTTTGTGTCTTTTATCATGCTATTAGTTATTTTATCTTTCTTTTGCTTCAAAACATAATCATATATCATATCAAACTTATTATAGACTTCTTCATTTGTTTCTTGTTTCATTTCTTTTAGTTCAGTCGGTATATCATAATGCTCTATATAATATTTAATTTTTATTATAAACTTGCCTCTGCGTAAATTATAATTTCGTTCTAATTCTCGCTGTTTTTGTTTCCGTTCCTCGTCTGTATTTGTTCTTGGCCGTCCTGTCGGTTTAGTTCCTAACGGCACATAATAGTAATATTTTTTAGGTTCTTCGTTTTCTGTCCTTTCTCGTCTTGGTCTGCCTCTGCCTCTTTTTTTCACTATTTCAACATTCTCGGTATTTATTATAGTAATCATATTTATAGTATACTATATTTATTATGTATTTTATTTTAAATCTTTTTTAATGTATATACTTCTTACTAATAAAAAATATCACAAAAAAAAGTAATTGTATTTTTATATAAAAATTATTTATCTTTACATAAAAAAATATTTATTTAATAACCATGTACTTCTTTTTGCATTTCTTCGTCGTTAATACAATCTATTCTTTTATAAAGTGTCCTGTAAAAATCTTCGGTTCTATGGTTTTTTAATATTTCTTCTGTATTATCACTATAAAGCATGTGTTCGCAATACACAATAAAGTTTTTTAATTGTTCTTCGTCCTTCAATTCTTCATAATCCATAATTAAATTATGCCTCTTGATAATGTCGTAAGATGTCATTTCGTCATGTTTCTTATAATCCATTTTATAATATATTTGAGTATTATTCTTTAAATCTTATTTTATTATAAATATTTATTAGTGTTTTTCTTCATATACAATAATAAATATTCTTCATATATATTCTTTATGTAATTATTAACAACATTCTAACGCATAATAATTTACTTCGTCCATTTCGTCATACCTTATATCGTATTCATTCGGTCTTGCATTTAATCTTTGGTCTATTACAGATAAAAAATTATGACTGCATAAAAGTTCTTTATAATCAGTATTATCCCAATTGTTAAGTTTAATCATATTATCTAAAAACTTGGCCATTTGTCTATCGCTTTGTACAAAAATGTCCCCATAAGTTATTTTTGTGTCGTGTGTCGGCTCTATTACAAAATACGCCTTATGTCCATGTAATTTTTTTAAGTTTGCGTTCTCCTTGCCTATTTTAATATTTACACCCAATTCATAACAAAAATGTTTAAAATCATATAGTATAAGTATTTTTTTCTCGTCTGTTTCAAATCTTTCCCAAGGCATTTTATCAAAATCATAAGTAAAACATTTTGCGTTTTTTATTTCATTATCCCATAACATTTCGTCGGTATTCATTTTATACTTTAACTATTATTTTGTATTTAAATATTTTATATAGTGTATTAATTCGTGAGTTTATACAATTTTTAGTTAAACATTTTTATGTTAATACAATTATTATAATTAGCAAAATGATTTAATATTGTTCTGTTTTTTAAAGGCTTCTTCCCTTTGTTTTAAACTTTCGGCCTTTCTCATGTTATTTATTTTTACACCTAATTCATGTAATTTATTTTGCATTATTCTTTTGTTCTCACAATCAACCATTCTACAAACTTTAATATTATATTCGTTTATTGTGTCTTCTATTCGTCTAATTTTTGCCTCTTTATTTTCATTTACTCGGTTTATTTCTGCCTTTATTTTAGATATATCATAACAATTTTTTATAATTTTTGTATTCACCTTGCTTAACATTCACTTTACTATATATTATAATTCCATTTTATAATTTATAGTTTAAATCTCATTAAATTTATCATGTTATAAGTATCACATAATTTAAAAAAATCTTTGTTAAATTTGTTTATTATCTCATACATAAAATTAGTATCTTTACGAATTAATTGAACACCTAACTCTTCACACTTTTCTATAAAATGCCGTTTACGCTCTTTAATGTCTTCACTATCGCCAAATATTCTATTATTTGCCTCTGTAAAATTCTTGATTTCTGTTCTTAAAAATCTATCTATAAACTCACAATCTTTCGTACATTTATTTTTCGCAAAAAAACTTATTCCATTTTCTTCAATTAATAACTTTTTTTGTCTGTCTATTTCTTCCTTGCCCTTTATAATATTGTCTTTTAAATTAGTTAAATCATGTTCAAACGCCAAACATTTTTTATATAATGAGTAATTCATTATAATATATACAATATTTTATTAAATAGTTTTAAACTAATTTAATTTTTAACTCTTTTATGGTCTTACATAATAATAACAATAATATCATTTTTTAGTATTATGTAAAAGTATTTTAATAATGCTCATGTAAAAAAATAATTAATTATTCATTTACACTTATTCATTTACACTTATTCATTTATACTTATTCATTTATTCACTATCACTTGCCGTTGTTTTCGCCTGTAAAATATCTAATGCTTTTTGCTCGGCCTTTGTCTTTTTCTTTTCGCCAATTGCGGTTTCTGTTTTCTTATTACACTTCATGCTCTTGGCCTTTTTCTTTTGTTCTCCTTCTGCATTTTTAAACTCCAAATCATAATATTCTAATGTTGTTTTATAATCTGTGCCTCTATTCACGCTCATTTGCTCGGTATTTGCTTTTGTCTTATTCAATAAAATCTTAAAATATTTTGCTTGTCCCAGTTCTTTATAAGTTGCTCGTGCAACATATTTATTTATAAAATCTTCGCTAATGCGTTCGCCACTTGCGGTTGTAAGTAAAGGCGTTGTTTCATTTTCACCTAATAACTGATTGACGGCATACATTAATTTATCACTTTTAATATCATTATCACGGCATACATACTTATCGGCTGTTTTAAACTTATACCGCAAATATCTTACACTTTTTTCCCTAACAACTAACCAATTATCTTTATCGTTTACCGCCTTTGCGTTTCGTGTAATTAATAAATCTAAATCCATATTTCTCACATTATAATTTATCAGTAAGTAATTAACAATATATTTCGCCCACTTCTTCCCCTTATACAATAATTCAGTATAATCAACAAGTTCTTTAACGCTCGGCAGTTCTTCTTTTAAGGCCTTATTTTTAACCACATTATCCTCTAACAATTGCTCTTTATTTAATCCCCTCAATTGCTTTAATTCGTCAATCGGTTTATCATATATTTCTCTAATCACAATAACAACATTTAATAAACTTTGTTTAACACTAATAGGCAGGGGGTCGTTTAATTTTTTTTGCTCGGTTAAATTAACTGCGTTTTTAATAATATCTATTAATTCTTCCTCGTCCATGTCTTTAACTTGTCTATTATTTGTTAAGGTCATAAGCCGTTTGTAATAATTAACATAATTCGTTTTAGTCTTCTCGGTTAGTGTCGTTCGCTTTTCAGTCAAATAACGGATTTCTTCGTTGTTCGCCATTCTGTCTTATATTATATGTTTATACAATAATTTATTTAAATCCTTTCAATTTATTATTTAATTGTCCTAAATTATAAGTTATACCTAAATAATCATTCAAAAAATGAAGACATGATTTCAATAGGGGGGGTATTAAAACATTAAAAATAGTAATATGTGAAAACTTGTTTAACGCTGGCCAAAAAAACATGTCTTCATTTTTAAAAATACTTTTATTGTCCTAAATTATAAGTTATACCTAAAATTAAATAATTCTAATTGTACAAACATATAAAAAAAAATAATAAATAAAATAAGCAATTTCTCTCACTTATTATTTTTCAATCCTTCATAAATAGGGTTCTTTTCTCTTCTTCACTCATATCTTTTAATGCTTCTATGAGTTCATTATCAACAAAATCTTTTATAAAAGTTGTGCCGTAATCGTCATTTATTAAATCCATGATTTCGGCGTTTACATGTATTACTTGGTTTTCACACGCCATTTTCTTATTTAAGTGCAATTTCATATTTCCTTTTAATTTTGTTTCATAACCGCATTTACTACATTTAAAAATCGCCATTATACTTTTATTATATACAAATATTTTTATTTTATAAAATCTAAATAAAATCTAAATATAATCTCTATATAATCCGTATAAAATCCTTTATAATAAAAATAATTATAAAATCCTTTTAAAATACTTTTAAAATCCTTTTAAAATACTTTTAAATGTATCTTAATAAATCATATATATCACTTGCGTTATTCATTTTTTCTACCATGGATTTAATTTCATTATCTAACTTATCACATTTCAGTAATCGGTTTTTATGATATTCGGTTAATGCATTACATACTTTTTCGGTTTCGTCATAAGTTAATCTTGCGTTTTTTAAACTGGCTACTACTTTTTTTAAAGATTTATATTTTTTTATTTCTTCATAAGTGTCGGTTTTCATAAATGTTTCTGCTGTTAATTTTTCGTCAAAATTCGTTTCTACTATTTCTATTTGGTCATTAAGTATAGGGTCATTACTTATTACTAATTTCTCATTATCTTTTTGTTGCGGTATAAAGGTTGTTGTCTTTTTTTTTAAACTTGTCGGCCTAATATATTGTGTTTCTTTTTTATTTCCTACTGCGTTTGTGTCTACTGCGTTTGTGCCTACTGCGTTTGTATTATCTTCAATATATCCTAATTGTAATTGCTCCAATTGTTTAATGTCGTCTGTTTGTGTTTCTGCGGTTTCATTCATTTTTTTTACTGCTGTAATGTTCGCCAATAATAAATCGGCGTTTGTGTTAATTTCTTCTTCTTCTTCGCTGTCGGTTATACTAATTGCGTTATTATTATTATTATTATTATTTCCACCAATTTCTTCATGTTCGTCCACAACTGCGTTATTTCTTATTGTTGCTGTTATTTTATTTAATCCTATTTTTTCGGTATTGTAAAGTAAATATTGCAATTCCTTTTTCGTATATGATTTTAAAACACGAATTAATTGTGTATAATTTGGTTGTATAAGTTTTTTTAATTCTTCTGCGTTTAAGTTATTTTTTAAAAGTTCTATTGCGTCCTGTTTTCTCAAAACACCACATACCGAAAATCTTTTATTAGAATTATTCGCCATTTAATTTTATTCTTATAAAATAATAACAAAATAATTTTTCCTAAATAAACTAATTTTATTATTTTTTCATTTCACGATTTATTTTTTCATTTCACGATTTATTTTTTCATTCTACGATTTATTTTTTCATTCTACGATTTATTTTTTCATTCTGTAAAAATTATTTATATAAAAAAATATCCAATAAAAAATATTCTATCAAAAATTCAAAAAGTATTTTAATAAAAAATATTCAATAAAAATATTCTATAAAAAAATCGGTTATTTTTTCTTATTCAAAAAAAAATATTCTATCAAAAATATTCTATCAAAAATATTCTATCAAAAAAATCCACCAAAAAAATATTCTATAAAAATTATTTATCTTTTTCCTAAATATAAAAATCTATAAGTTAATACAAAATATATAAATCCAAAAAGTTTATACATTTTATTTTTATTCTGTTTTTTTTATTCTGTTTTTTTATTCCGTTTTTTTATTCCCTTTACATGTTTTTAAATGTCTTGCTATATTAATTTTTAACCCTTCTTTATTGCATTTATCACAAATGTATTTTTCGGTTGCCCTCTGTAATTTAACTTTATCTTTTGTTTTTTGTTTTTTGTCGTCCTTTAAATTGTCTATAATTTCGCCATATTGTCGTCTGCTCCATTCCTCACACATAAATAAATTGTCTGTTCTATCGTCTGTGTAATTATTATTTAAATGTTTAATATGATAATCCGCTCTGTATGTTTCTACGAATGCTTCGGCCACTAATCTATCTACAAAATAGAATACCTTATTAATAATCACACATTTACTTTTTATTTTAATGTCTTTATCATATTTCGTTCCAATTAATTTAAATGTTTCATTTATTCTTTCCTTCGTTAATGGTATATCTAAACAATAAGATTTTAATATTTTCAAATCATTACTATCCTTGCTATACAAAACCCTACCAAAATTACTTATTTTGTAATTTTCTTCATGAAATTCTCTAAAAATCTCGCCTTCAATATTAGTATATGGTTCATATTTATCTTCTTCTTCATTATCGTCATTAATTATTCTATTATCCCAAATCTCTTCTGCCGTGTGTCTATCTATTTTAATTTGTCGTTTCATTTCTGTTTCGGTTATTTTATCTAATTTATCTAATAATTTCGCCTGATTGTCTACGCTATAATAAGTTGTAATATAATGCCGTAATCTTTCATTTTCACCTCGCTCTGTATTTCCGTAATTATAACACTTGATTTTCGGCGTAAAATTATTATTTATAGTTGTATTCATGTCTGTCCTATATTTTGTGCTTACATTAAGCCAATTTTTATAATCGTCGTAATCTGTACTTGTTAGTGAGTGTTCGCCCATTTCAATATTATACTTTTCACGCTCATATCGTAAGGGTATGCCTCTGCGTTTATATTTAATTTCTGTTGTATTTTGTTCTGTGAGTATAATTGCGTTAAAACAATAAAAATAATCAAAAACCTCTTTTAATGTCGTATGTATCGTGTTGTCCTTTCTCATATTTTTATTCACTAACAAATCAATAATCGGTTTAGTTGCTTTTATCTCATTAACAAAATTATCGGTTTCTTCAATAATAATTTCGCTTTCGTCTAATTCTAATATTTCCCTCATGATTGTTTCATATGTATTATCGTATATCGGCATTTCTTCGCTTTCGCTTGTATCTGCTTCGCTTGTGTCTGCTTCGCCTGTATCGGCTTGGCCTGTATCTGCTTCGCTTGTATCGGCTTCGCTTGTGTCTGCTTCGCCTGTATCTGCTTGGCCTGTATCTGCTTCGCTTGTATCTACTTCGTCATGTTTTTTAATAAAATCCACTAATTTAAAAAATACATAACTATTTACCAACCATTCTAAAAAATAATTTTGTTCTTTTAATCTTTTTTGTTTTGAAAATAATTCTTCTAAATCACCAATATTCACATATACAATTTTAAGCATGTCGTAAATTAATTCTCGTAAATTGTAAAGTGTTAATTTATTCATTCTTCTATAAGTTTTACGCTCGTTATAACTCGTGTAAATATTAAATAATAATCGGTTAAATGTTGCGTCATTTTTATATTTATTAAAAATTAAACCACCATATCCAAAACTTCGTAATATTTTTGTTTTAATAACATGTGCGTTTTCTTCCTCGTCATTTTCCTCTTCGGCTTTACTAATTTTATCTATAAAATCTAATTTTAAAAAATCTTCATAAACCATATTTTCAATTAAATCAACCTTTTTATATTCTTCGTCATGTTTTCTTTTATAAATATATTCTTCGCCTTCAATAGAATTATAAAACTCACATTTTAATTTATTACAACCCCATTTTTTAAGTGTATAAAAAAAATCATAATAAAATTGTTTTCTTCTGCGTTCTTGTATTTCGTCCAATTCAATATATTTAACTAAAACATTATTTTCATTTTTCTTCTTATAATTGTTATATTGTTCGTTTAAATTTTCTTGCGTAATTCCGTTATTAATATTTTGCATATTTATAAAAATATCCTCATAATAACATTCTTTACTAATTTCGTCTGTTGTCTGTTTATAATCATAAAAAGAGTTTACACTATCTTCTATATCGCATATAACTATTTCATTTTGTATTGTGTTTCTAATTCTAAAAATCATTTGTGCCGTTTGTGTATAATCGGTTGTATTCACGCAACAAAAAGCATAATGCTTCTCAAAATAATTTAACAAATCAAAACTTATTCCAGTCATGATTGTCGGCGTGTAAATAACTATATTATAATCGCTCCATATTGTCGTATCTCTTATTAATTTTTCTTTTAAAGATTTACTCCATTTTTTATTATTTGTATCTATTGCTCCCTCGCCTGTAATAATGGCCATTTTTATATTTTTATTTGCGGTTAAAATATCGTCATAAAGTTTTACTGCTTTCTTTTTTATTGTGCTTGATATAGTTAAGTTTTTATTTTCACTCGCATATTGTAATATTTCGTCTACGGCTTTATTATGATTGTATAATTTTATAGTATTATTATTTTGTATATAATCGGTTAATCTATAATAATTATATTTTTTATGACTGAACTGACTTAATAAATCTAAATCGTGTTTTTGTAAATCTGCGTCATAACATTTTACACAATCCGCATTCTGTAATTTTTTAAAAAATGTTTGTAAGGCATGTATTTTATTACTATTTCCGCCGTTTTCACCTCCAATTTTAGTAAATCGTTTCCTTATGTTTAAATATTCGTCCAAAATAACATGTGTAAAGTTTAAATGTGCAAATTTATCTAAACTATCATAACATACTACAAATATTAATGTGTTCTCGTCATTTACTTCGTGCGGTTTTTTGCTATATTCGCTATAATGTTTAACCTTGCTAATATCTATTTTATCATATTCGTCTACACTTTCATTATATTCTTTCACTAATTTTACACTTCGTTCGTGCTGTGCTAAACATAAATTAATTGTATCGCCAACTATTAACAATCTCGTCATAGGGGTTTTAATTATTGCGGTTATATCCTTACACATTCTATTATATGATTTTCCACTTCCCACACTTGCCTCATAGTAAGCGTTTTCATAAATATCGGTTATTATTTCACACCATTCTTTAAAGTTTATTGCTTTCTTTCTTGTAAACGATAAATGTTCTGTTTTTTCAAAAGTATCCAATACATAATGATATTGTGCGGTTGTTGTAATCGCATGTATTTTTTTTGTTTGGCCTGATATAACATTTAAATCATTAATTTTTGCTCCAACTAATAGAATAAATCGCCGTGTATTGTATAAAATTAAATCATTAGTTTTTTTGCTGTCGTATGTATTGCCTTCTGTTGTAATTTCTATATATGCTTCATTATTTATTGTTCTATTTGTTATTGTTAATTCTTCGTTATTGTCCTTTCCTAACATTCTATAAATAAAACCTTTTTCGCCCTCGCTTATTTCAGTAATAAACTTTTTACTATTAATTCGTCTTATTTGTTTGCCGTTATTACAAATATTATTAATGTATTCTGTATTTTTAATAACACTCGCCTCGTTATTATATTTATCTGCTGTACTTTTTTCTTTACTGACTTTTAAAAATAATTGTATATATTCATTATTGCAAATATCAACTCGTTTTACACCACACAATAATAAACAATTAATAATTAAAAATAAATTATTGCTCCAATTGTTTTTATATTTCGGTTTTAATTGTATATGTAAATCGTCATAGTTTAAAGCGTTAATGTGTTTTTTTAATGCTCCTAACTGATTTATATTATAGTGTATGTTATATTTTGTATTAATGTCTATATTGCTCGGCATTTTATCTTTTTCAACTTTTAATAAAATATCTGTATCGCTAATTGCTGTAATAAAATAATCTTTAATAATCGGCCGTGTTTCTTTTTTAATTGCGGTTATTATATCAGTATTATCTAATTTTAAACCACTCTTTAACTTTTCTAACCCTTGTATCGTATATTGTTTATCTATTCTTTCCTCATAATTCCATGTATTTAAAACTTGTAATTTATCGGTTCTATTTTGTTTATTCTTCCGTTGCTTAATTGCTCTCATTAATTTCATATTACAATATACACTTCTGTCTCTTTGGTCTGTATATGCCGTATTTGTTGTTAAAAACTCGCTTACAATTATTTTCGCCTCTGTATGCGTCTTCGTGTATACATTAAAAATAATATGTAATGACTTAAACAATTTTTCATTTAATCGGTTTTTGTTGTATTCTGCGTTTGCTTCATTATCGTTTAATAAAAATACAAAATCGTCTTCAACGCTCCCTTGTATACAATATTTAATATCACCTTTAACCTTGTAAATCTTAATTAAAAATTCTTTAAAATCATTACATAAACGCTCGGCTTCATTATAACTTATTAGACTATCACCTCCGTCCCAATCTAAAAATAGTTTTCTATCCATGCCTCCGCATATTACTTCAAATAATCGGTCAAAATCTAATACACCACTTAATTCATTATTTTTCATTTTTACATAATTAAAACCACACCCTGTTCGCTCTACAAAACATTTAGTTTTATAATTGTAATAAGGTTCTTTATTATCGTTCTTAAATAATAATGTATTCGGTTCATTCCATATATAGTTTTCAAAACTCACACCTATACTCGTATAGGTTTTATTATTTTTATCTACAACTTTCTTTCTCTTCAAAAAATCCCTAAATATATTGTCCCTTGCGTCTTCGTATATTTCATAATTCTTCATTTGTTATAAAATTAATATATATTATCTTTATATTATATTTTTTGTATAATTACAATAAATCCTTTAATTCTAAATATATTTTAATAGTATACATTAAAAATCATGTCTTCATTTTTTTACCAACACAATACGATAATAATATATAATTTATATTTAAACCCATGTTTGTAATAAACATTTTTTAAAAAAATAAACATTTACTCTTTTAAAAAATTAGTTATGCTTCTGCATTAATCCTTCCCATTTTACACCCTTAACATAGTCAATAATACATTTACATTTATGTTTTATTTCTTCTTCTGTATCTTGTTTTAAATTTTTTAATTCTTTCGGTATTTCATAACGCCCTTCATAATATTTAATCTTCGTAATAAATCGCCCTCGTCTTATGCTGTAATCTCGTTCTAATCTTCGTTTATTTGCTAATATTTCCTCTTGCGTCTTATCTGTCGGTCGGCCAATCTTCGCATTTCCACTCGGTCTATAAGGTCGTTTTTGTCGTTGTTCGTTTGTATTTTTAGAATTAATTAAACTCATGGTTAAGGTTATTTTATATTATATGTCTATATTTAAATATTTTTAATATGTTATATTTCTAAAACATATTAAAAATTAAATTTAATTTTCTTCCAATTGTAAAATACCACATTCAACTAATCGTATAACCTCTTGCTTCATGTCGCTTAATTTTTTAAGTCGGCGTATCGTGTATAATGATAATTCACCCATTTATTTTATAGTTATATTAGTATAATATTATTTTTTTATATACTTTTTAAAAATTATACTTAAATTTGTTATTGATTTAATATTTTTTTTCATAACAACATTTATATAATCTAAATATTCCACACGATAATACATAACAAAATTTAATAATCTCGGTTTTATAAATTGTATGTTTTATTTTTTACTAAATATTTACTATTTATTGTTTTATTTATGTAAAAATAATTGTTGTTTTATTTAAATACTTATATGCCTTGCTTCAAGTGCATTAATATAATTATAATTTTGTTATATATTCATAGTTAAAAATAATAATTTACAACAAAAAGTAAGTTATTATTTACAATAAAAGTAAGTTATTATTATAACACGGCCGTGCGGTTAATAATTTCTTCATTTAATCTACATTTTAACTCAACGCTATTTACATAATCGCCATAATGTTCCATGTTTTTATACTAATATACAACAACAAATTATTTTTAAATATCTTATCTTAAAATTTATATATCAAATATTAATAATTATATTTATTATATTCTTCTTCATTCCAGTCATGTTTTTTCATATACCATTCTTTTCTTGTACCTTGATATGTTGCGTTTTCTAATGCCGTTTTCCCACCAAAAGTTATTTTATCATGTTCGTCATACATTAGTATATCAAAAACTTTACTTCTATTTTCATTTGTAATAGTTAAGTGTATATCATTACTTATAACACGCCAATTTTCATTCGGCATTAGTAATTTCGCTAATGTTAAAGTAAAAGTTTTATTCCACCAAAAACAACCGCCATATAAGCAGTAAGTAATATAATTTGTTTTACGCCATTCTTCCACATAAGGTTTAATAATTCGTCTTTTGTATTTTTCATATTTACCCATATAATCCAAATTATCATAATACTCGTTTAACATGTCGTCATATTCGTCTTCGTCTTTATAATTTTCTTTTTTCGGTTTTAATTTATCTTCTTTTAAAATACCCTTTTCTAACAATTCCATTTCTAATTCTTCTTCAAAATCCATTTCGTCTATTCCTTCATACCTTCCATACCAACACGGCGGGGTTTTTTTATTATACTTTCTTATATTTTTTATATCGTTGCCGTTAATTTTACATGTTGCCCTTTCATTTTTTAAATATGATTGTATACCTTTTTTAATCGCTTTTTGCAATTCTTCATTATCCAATAACGGCATAATTTCGGTTTTCCAATTCGCTTTAAAGTCGTAATTCATGGCTTTATATATTGTATTAACATATATGTTTCCTTCTAAATCCTTTTTTTAAATAAATCCTAATCTTTCTATTAGTTCATTATGTTCGCTATATAAAGGTCTTAAATGTGATAAATGTTCCATAGTAAAAACTGATTTTAAAAAATGTATTAAATCCATATTTGCGTTATGTTTATTTAAATATTCGGTTATATAATTATGCAGTTCTTCGTTTTCCATATCGTAAAGTGCGTTGTTATTATCCATAGTGTAATTAGTATGTTTTATATATAACAACAAACATATTTAAACTATTTAACTTTTAATATTTATTAATGGTATATTTTTTTAACAATTAAAAGTATTATTATTTATATATTGTATTAACATATATGTTTTATTATAATTACTTTTACTTATAATTTTTTAACATTTTTAATAATTCGGTTTTATTATATTTATTATGTGTTTTCCACCAATCCACCCAGCCCTTATTATCCGTAATATTTTGTTTTTCTTTTTTAGATATTCGTTCCCATACAATACATAATAATTCACTCGTATTTAGATTTTGCATCTCATATACATTTTTAATTTCGTTATAAATCATATTAAAATATGGTTTTATATCTTTTTCATGTATAGGCCGTTTTTCATTCGGCGTTCCAAAAATCATATACTCACAATACATAATAAAATAAAAAAAATCTATTGCGTCATTATTAAATTGTTTTAAATGTTGTTTTAAATCATTATTTAAAATATTATAAATTATCTCACTATTGCGTGTAAAATCCCTATTACATTTTATATTTACTTCATTATATAATTTTTGTATACTAACCAAAAAATCATTTAAACTTATGCTTTCCATTACTATATAATACATATAATAATATTTAGTTTAAACATAAAATTAGAATACTTTATATTTAAAATTAGAATACTTTATATTAAAAATTAGAATACTTTTGTAAAAAAATTAGAATACTTTTGTAAAAAAATTAGAATACTTTTGTAAAAATGAAGACATGTTTTTTTGGCCAGCGTTAAACAACTTTTCACATATACTTATTTTTCATGTTTTAATATACCCCCTATTGAAATCATGTCTTCATTTTACAGATTTTTAATATGTTTTAAAAATAATACATATAAAAAAATAATATATAGGTATAGTATAAAAGTATTTTAATTATGAATGAACAGCAAAAAGAGGCAGATATAATTTATGGTTTATTACGAGAACAACAAAATAAGCGAGTTATTGAAAAACTTTTTAATTTAAAACTTACTAAAACACGATATAAATATAGTAATTATGATTTTTATGACGACACAAAAACTTTTATAGTAGAATTAAAAAATTATAGGTATACTTATGAGCGTAATGAATATGTAGTTATAGGCGTTATTAAGGGCATTAGTAATAATGGTATTTTTGTTTTTAGACATGAAGACGACGACGAGAAAATGTATTATATCCAGTACAATAAAGAGTTATTTGATACATTTAACCAGCGGTATATATGGTATAGAGGCAAGCCTGATTTATGTTTTGATATACCAAAAGAACATGTAATAAAAATAGATTTAACAAAAACATATACTATTACGAATTATGATAATGAAAAAGATAATATTAAACGACTTATTGAAGAAGATAAACAAAATTATTTAAGAGTAAAAAAAGAAATGCAAAAAAAGAATTAATACTATAAATGTTATAATTGATATAGTATTAATAATTTATTTAATTATTTACTTACGAGACCTGCGACGAGTGCGACGACGCTTGCGTGTTTTAGAGCCAGTAGACCTTTTCCTTCTGTATGTTTTTTTATACGCCATTTTAATTATTATATAATTTAATGAGAAATAAATATAAATGCTAAATATTTATTAAAAGTCATTATTTATTTATAATTTATGTTATATTTTTATAATAAATTGTATTAACATATATTTAGGACAATACATAATTATAATTATAACTATAAAAAGTATATAAATATTTATTAAAAAATACGACTTACATGCGGTTAAAATAGTTGTTTAATATTATTAAAAATTAAAATACATTTAGAAGAAAGTTAATTGTTTTAATTTTAATACAAACAAAAAATAAAATATATGTATTGTATATAATGGATAAATTACAACAAATCGTAGGAGCAAAAGGCGACTTTAATTTTACGAAAATTAAAAAACTAACTGAATATGTTGACGCATTAAAAGCAAGTGATAATAAGTATGTATTAGAACGAGCAGAGAAAGCATTAGACAAATTAATAAAGAAAGAAGAGAATGTAGTTAAGAGTGTTAAAGAAAAACAGGCGAAATTACAAGCAAAATTAAATGCCGAAGAAGAAAAGGTTAAAAGCATGAGTAATATAACAGCATTAACACCAGCAGTAAGACAGAGTGCAGTAAAACCAGTTGTAAAATCAGCAGTAAAATCAAGTGTGGTAAAACCGAAAACGGCCGTAAAATCAAGTGCGGTAAAACCGAAAACGGCAGTAAAACCAGTTGTAAAATCAGCAGTAAAATCAAGTGCGGTAAAACCGAAAACGGCCGTAAAATAAAGTGCGGTAAAACCAGTTGTAAAATCAGCAGTAAAATCAAGTGCGGTAAAACCGAAAACGGCAGTAAAATCAAG
>Ga0070749_10001130_pt1 | contig 18017 bp, 26 predicted proteins | sample VirMetDEL_Nov_18_FD_75180 | JGI IMG/M metagenome (GOLD analysis project Ga0070749, IMG submission 75180) | Aqueous microbial communities from the Delaware River and Bay under freshwater to marine salinity gradient to study organic matter... | ecosystem: Environmental > Aquatic > Marine >...
ATTTTAATCAGGAGGAAAGAAGTATGAGTGATTATGATTATGATGAGGGATACCGAGCAGGAATGCAGAAGATGCGTGAGGTAGGGCAACGCCGCGTCGAGGAACTGGAAGCCAAGCTGGCAAAGGCGGAGGAGGCCATAGAGTTTTGGTCACAGGCTCAAGAGCCAGAGAAGGGAGAGAGTAAATGACTGAGCATGAGATGGAAGAACTGTTGGACGCAGTATTTCGCAAGGTGTTTGGGGAGGATTGGTGATGGGTAAGATGAAAGAGGAGTTCATGCGGTTGCAAGAGACGCCGATCATGACGCCGTGTCCTGACTGTTTGGGTACGGGGAGCGTTGAGTATGAGATCCCCCGACCCCATGGCCCTGACCGTGACGTTGGATACTTGGACACGGGGACCGAGGTTTGTGAGACGTGCAGCGGTGATGGTGAGTTCGAGCGGCTGTGTGATTGCGGAGAGCCTGTGACGAAGATTATGGGCGAGGATGCAGAGGTGTGTCAGGAGTGTGCCGATGACCAGTGAATTGGATAGACTGATCGAGGCTGACATCACAGATCCGACCTTGTCGAATTGGATGAAGCTGATTGATCCTGACGAGGAGGATTGGGACTGGGATGCCGAGGCTAAGTATTGCAACGACCTGTATCTGTACTGGAACACGCTGACCGACGATCAGAAGGCGGCGGTTGATCGGTTCACTGGCGTGGTGTGGAACAGAGAGTATTCTGATTTCATCAAGTTCGTTAAGGAACAGGTGCAGACAGACAAGGAGTGTCGGGAATACACGGCACCATTGGTAGAGTATGAGGAGGATTGGAGTGATGTTTAGAAATCAACATGAAAGGATGGAAACATGATCAAAGAATTTTGGCAACGGCTGACGCGCAAGCGTCAAAGTAACAAGAAGCTGACGAGGAAGGAGCAGATCCTTGCTGAGTTGGACCGAGGTGCGGGGACCGCGAAGCAGTTGTCTGACCGCATGGGTGTGAAGCTAACGATTGTTCGTTCGACTTTGTCTGGCCTACACAAGCAGGGTTTGATCAGGGACACGGGCAAGGACGCGGGAACCGAGGGTGTGTGGGAGGTTGTGAAGTGATCGAGTATTTCACGGCCCTTGTGATTTCGTACACGGTACAAGATCACGAGATTGACACGACTGTCTGGTTTGAGAGCGAGAAGCATTGTTCTTCTGCGATGAACAGTGGGAGTGCAGATGGGATCTATAACCATCTGTACGATCTTTATGGCAGCGACATCATGATGACATGCGAGGCTTCAGACAAGGTATCGAAATACATTCGACCACGATTGAGACCAGAGAAGGAGGAAACAGATGGGTGACGAAGAGTTAAGTGTATTCCAAGCGTCTCAATTAAAATGGCTCAAGCAGCAAGTGGATAACTTGGCGGACGAACGGTACAGGAAAGATGCGCGTCCGAATATACACCGTGAATTGTTTGCTGCTCGAGAGGAACTGGATGATTACGTCAAGGCTCTACGCAAGGGAGGGTACAACATATGAGCAGGTGGACGAAGGAGGAAAAGGAATGGCAGGGGTACAGACGCCAGATGGCTTACAGGCATTTTAACAGGGTGACCTTGCCTGATAACCCGTGGGACAAGAAGGAAGAGGAGGATGAACGAGCACGACGAGAAGCTGCGGATCATGGCCCTAGCGATACGAAAAGGGATTGACGTTCGAGGTCCCGAGGCGGTGTCGATATTGGAAGACGCCGCCGATTACATCGAATTTTTGTTTGAAGAGTGGGGTCGTGAGGACGAGGCCGAAGCCACCGCCCCCGAGGAGAATGAGTAAATGGATACCAGGCTAGATGCAATACGCGACCTGATTATTAAACGTGAAAAAGAGATAGATGAAATTGAATGGGAGGACCCGCAGGATCCGAGGATCGAGGGGCTGCTGCGCGAGTTAAACGATTACAAGAAACGAGAAGAGGACGGCGAGATATACGAGCCGAGGTTTTGATATGCTAACAGAAGTAAAAGAAGTAATCATCGAAGAGACGACGTACTCGGACAGTGCGTTTGGTGTGACTGAGGAGGGGGACGGTGTGTTCTTCAACGCTCGGATTGTGCAGCGCATGGGTCTGAAGGGTGGGCAGACGGTGCAAGCGTACCTTGTTCCTAACTTTCCTGATAAACGTGACAGCATACCGTGGAGGGCGATGCGTGTTGAGGTGACGCACGAACAAGAGAACATCGAGGTTGTGTCGCACACGCTGCTCGACAAGGTCCACCGCCTGTTGAAAGAGGACAACGGGTATTGGACATTAACCGAACTGGCTGAAGAGTTGGAGGAAGATACCGATGTTGTGCGTACCGTGTTGATTAGCGACAAGTCAATCATGAGTACGTTGGTTTACTTCATGTGACTTGCATTCTGCATGCGACTGGTGTAGGGATAAGCAACATATTTCGTACAACAGGAGATCGACATGGCGAAAGCAAAAAAGAAGGAGGCACCAAAGTTCAAGAACGTAGCCGTTTTGTTGGACGACCACGCGATGCTTCATGAATTGGCAACCGACGACCAGAGGTCCATGGCTCGACAATTATCTGTCTTGATAAGAAAAGCCTATGAAAACAAGAATAACTCTGGTATGGTTGCTTCGTAGGACATGCTCCATACACTGCTCGATGAGGCCCACGCCTGTGGCTTTATCGCCTCAATAACTCCCCGCCTGGCTAGGTTTCGCACTGCAACGGCGGGGATTTTTTTATTGAAAGTCTTGAGGAGTTAGTTCCTCGAACCGAGACGCAGGTTTAAACATGCTGATCTTCACGCGCTGACGAAAGAACGTAGCGTGTTGCGGATAGTCTCGGGCAAACCACTCAGTATAGAATGTTCGATGGTTGTTGTTTAACTTGAACGATGTCTTACCGTCCACATCGGGACGGTCAGTGTGCCACCTGATCCGCTCAAACACAGACTGGGAACCGTAGTTACGGAAGCCCCGATTAATTATGTCGAAAGTAAACCGACAGAACAGTTCGTATATCTCGGGGTGTTCCTTGTGGTACTTGATCGCGGCCTCTTCCATCTGATCGTATCGGGTTCGCTCACGGGTGAAGTTCATCTCTACTTGTGTCATAGCTTGGCCTCGTTTGGTTTACCCTTCTTGCCTCGGCGCATACGCTCTGGCTCTTTGCTGTAGCCTCGGATCTGCGTGACGTTGTGCTTCTTCATTCCTTTCAAGAATGCTTTGGCTACGTCCTCATCCAACCCTGTCTGCATTGAAAACTCTTTGGCCCCAGTATCGAGGTGCCTGAGACCACGCTTGTAGTCTACGATTGTTTCGATAGCAGCCTCGTGCTTTAGTCTATTGCTTTTAGTGTCAGCCATTCTCGTGCCTCTTCTCCTAATACTTTTGCACCGATATCAATCTTGGCGCGAAGGGACTTGACGATCTTCTCATCGATGGTGCCCTCGCATATCAGATCCACATAGGTGACGGGGTTCTTCTGACCGATACGATGCGCCCGATCTTCAGACTGGATCCTTGTCTCCAGATTAAAATCGTTGGCGTAGTATACCACAAGATCAGCCTCGGTCAGAGTTAAACCATATCCTGCGGTAGCGGGGTTGCCGACAAAGTATTTCAGTGGGTGGTTAGGGTCTTGGAAGTTGCGTACGATATCGTTGCGCTCCTCATCCCCTGTGTCCCCGAAGTACCCTGCGGCGGAATGCTTGCCATACTTTTTCTGCAACGTAAGGACGATGGCTTGTATGTCATAGCGGAAGCGAGACCAGATGATTGCTTTACCATCGTGCTCTTCCATGATTTCTTCGAGCGCGTCCATGCGTTTGGTTGGGAAGGTAACGATCTTACCTTCGTCAGTCTTGATGTGGCCCGACAACACTTGCTGCAACCTGAGTAGCTGCGTGATTACCGCAGGTGCGGTGACCATCTCGCCATCATCAAACAGCATCAAGGCTTCCCGTTGGATGCGTTCGTACATCATCTTCTGTTCTTTGGTCAGTGGTATGTACCGAGCGGTGTATGTTTTCTCTGGCAGATCGAGGCAGTCTTTCTTGAGCACCCGATAGCTGTATCGATCAATCCGATCTGTCAGTTCATCGAGGTTGCGATACCCCACCACCTGTGTGAACGAGCGACCACCCATGTTTTGTTTTTTGATCACGGCATACCTGCTTTGGAATGCCCAGTAGGAATCATATCCAAGGAGACCAGGTCGAAGGAACTCACACTGCGAATACACATCGAGGGGGGACTTGGTTACGGGCGACCCAGTCAAGAGCCGACGGTACGAGAACCCCGCTGCGATTTTCATGAGCGACTTGGTGCGCTTGGCCTTGTGGTTTTTGATTGTGGTGCTTTCATCGATGGCAATCAGACCGAACTTGCCTAGTTTGTTTGCCAACCAGATCCCTGCGTTCTGTCCTTTGACAGTTGAGAAGGCTTCGACGTTCATCACGAAGATGGTCAAGCCTGAGTATGCGTCTTTGATACTGTTTAATTCTTGTTTTTGTTTCTTGTTAGGTGATGAGACCCATCGGATCACTCGATGCGGTACGTCATCCGACATGTGTTCTGGAATTTCTTTCGCAACCCAGTTGCGGTACACACCTTTTGGTGCAATGATAAGAGCGAAGTTGCACTTACCTTCGAGGAACAGCGTACCGAGGTTGTCGATTAGAACCTTCGACTTGCCTGTTCCCATCTCCATAAAGAACCCATATGCGTCCTTGCTTCCAGCGTGGTCCATTGCCGTCCGTTGGTGATCATATGGTTTCGTTTTGAATTTATAGTTGACAGTCATTTGTATCCTCCTATACAGTCCAAGGTACGACACTCGAACTTGTGTGTCAACCACAACCCTGAAGAGGAGGAAACTTTGAGGAAACTATTTCAACTTTGGCGTGGCGACGAAGGCTTCAAGGAGTATGACCTTGGGCGCGTTGCAGAAGCTGCGTCAGCAACTCAGTTCCAGAAAGCTAAACTGGGCGCTGAGAAAGAAGACAACGATAAGGCTAGACGAAGTCGTATCGCATGGCTGTCTGATAACACTTGGTTAAAGGATAGACTGTGGCGTTTTGCAGAGGAGGCAAACAGAAGAGCGTTTGCATTCGACGTAACACGATGCTGCGATGTGCAGTATACTGAGTACCATGAAACAGAGAGGGGTCATTATGACTGGCACGTTGATGTGTCGTTCACCAATGACGTTCCCTATGATCGTAAGATATCTCTCACGGTACAACTGAGTGACCCGAGCGATTACGAGGGCGGTGACTTTGGTATTCACAATCAGACACTACCTGATTGGCACAAAGAAAAGGGAACTGTCTTGGCATTCCCAAGCTACATGCTGCACAAAGTAAACCCTGTAACAAAAGGCATTCGTCGTTCTTTGGTTGCGTGGTTCGAAGGTCCACGGTGGAGGTAACAATGACCGAGATATTTGAAGACATGTTCGACGAGGCTGATGCATTAGCCAGTGTCGATGAAGGAACTGGAAAGCAATTAAGCCAACTGGTTCGGCAACTCCGTAGCGTCGAGCAACAGATCGAGGAGACGGAGCAACACTTGAAAAGTTTGAAGGCTGAGAAGCAGAAGCTGTCCATTGAAGGCATCCCTAATCTCATGGATGAGATGGGTGTCGAGCGGCTTGATGTGGACGGTGTCTCGGTGGAGCGTAAGCTCATCGTGCAAGCATCTATTCCCGTAGGTAATCGGGAAGAGGCTTTCGAATGGCTGAGAGATAATCAATTGGATGACATCATCAAGAACGATATCATCTGTTCTTTCGGCAAGGGGCAAGACAATCTAGCAGGAGATGTCGTTGGTATCCTGCAAGACAAAGGGTTCCCCGTTACGACGAAAACCTATGTTCACCCTTCTACATTGAAGGCGTTTGTAAAAGAACGCTTTGAGAATGGTAAACCAATCGACCTCGATATGTTCGGGGCATTCATCACCAACGCAGCACAGATACGGAGGAAAGCGTAATGGATAATTTTGAAGAACAGATGGAAGATCGTTTGATCGAACAGCAGATTGAAGACGAACTTCAAACTCTCGCGGAACTTGAGGCTGATATGAACACGGTTCAGAAGGCTGCATACGCGCACTTGTCAAAGGGAAAGAACATGGCAAAGGAACGTATCGCTTTGATCAAAAGTATTCTTAGTGATTATAAATATGAGGTAAAAAACAATGGCTAACGCGGTAGCAAAAAAGAAAAATGCAGAGTTAAGCACAGACGTAATGGACGATATGTTCGCAGACGGTGGAGAAGGTGCAGCCTTTGACGCCAGTGAACTGATGATCCCATACGTTCGTCTGGCACAACAGATGTCACCACAGATTAACAAGAAGGACGCCAAGTTTATCGAGGGTCTTTCGTCTGGTGATATGTACAACACCCTGACCAACGCAGTCTATGACGGCGAAGAGGGTTTGAATGTTGTTCCCTGCTACGTCACGACTAAGTATGCCGAGTTCGTCACACGCGAGAACGGCGGTGGGTTTGTGCAGGAGATCGATGCAAGTGATCCTGTGATTACCCAGACCACCAAGGAAGGTACGATGGACATCCTTCCGAGCGGCAACCAACTGGTCAAGGCAGATGAATACTATTGCCTGATCGTAGACGATGAAGGTGGTTGGGAACCTGCGGTGGTAGACTTCAAGGTCACGGCGATGAAAGTCTCCAAGCGTTGGAAGACACAGATCGCTATGAACAAAGCGAAGAACCCGAAGACAGGGCAGATGCAGATCCTTCCTATCTTTAGCACCGTTTGGAAACTCACCACTGTGGATGAGACTAACAAGCGCAACGAAACCTACTCCAACTATTCGGTCTCCAAGGTTGGGGCGATAGAAGATCGTAACCTGTATCAAGAAGCTAAGACGTTTCGTCAAAGCATTGCCGCAGGTGAGGTTAAGGCTTCAGAGGGTAAGCAAGCAGAGAAAACTGCTGCTCCCGTAGCGGATGATGAAATCCCATTTTAAGTAGCCTTGGACGCGGGGGCAAAAGTTAACAGTCAACCGCGTCCAGTTAACCTCAACAGGAGCCAAGCATGTCTGATGCAAAAAGATTGTTGGCTGCGTTCGGAGGTTCGGATGCAGCATACGGAACAACAAACGTGGGCCGACGTGGCAAGAACGGCAAGACCCAGGCGGAAAGTCGCGTGGTTCATGGCACGTTGGACGAAGAAAAAATACAGGCGCACATCGACGGCAAGCAAGGCGTGGGTTCTATTCCGATTAACTCCTCGAACGATTGTAAGTTCGGAGCATTGGACATCGATACCTATGACTTAAACCTAGAAGCGTTGAACCAGAAGGTACAAGCAATGAAGATGCCATTGATCTTGTGCCGCTCGAAGTCAGGTGGTGCACACCTGTTTTTGTTTCTGAAAGACTGGGAACCTGCGGCTTTGATCCGAGAGTATTTGACAGAGATGTCGATTGCCCTTGGTCACAGTGGCTGCGAGATATTCCCCAAGCAAGATAAGATCCTCGCGGAACGAGGGGACGTTGGTAACTTTATCAACATGCCGTATTACAATGCGGAAGAGACTATGCGTTATGCCATGGACAAGAAGGGCAACGCTATGGAACTCGAGCAGTTTCTGAAAGCTGTCGATAAGGCACGGGTCAGTGCAGCGGACTTAGACAAGCTGACATTTGGTGGAGACCGAAAGCATTTTACCGACGGGCCATACTGCCTCGAGGTCATGGCATCACAAGGAAAGATCAGGGACAACCGCAACATCACGATGTTTGCCGTGGGTGTGTACTGTCGGCTCAAGTGGTCGGACGATTGGAAGAAGCATCACGAGGAGTATAACCGTATGCTTTGCGACCCTGCGCTCGAGGCAACGGAGATTGTAAACATACAAAGATCCTTGGAGAAGAAGCCTACATACTTCTACCAATGTGATGTGTGTCCGCTCAAAGATTTCTGTGACAAGAATGTATGCAAGACCCGACCCTATGGCGTGGGCAACCAAGCCCCCGACATGCCAAACGTAGGGGGTCTGACGATCCTGCTATCAGAACCACGCCTGTACTTCATGGATGTGGACGGGCAGCGCATGCAACTAAACACGGAGCAACTACAGAACCAAAGCCTTTGGCAACGTCAGTGCATGGAGCAGCTAAGTATGATGCCTCCCACACTCAAGGCACAGAAGTGGCAACAGATGGTCAACGAATTGATGTCGAAGTCTGTGAAGCAAGAGGTTCCAGAAGAGATGACGATCAAGGGTCAGTTCAAAGAACTGTTGCAGGTGTACTGCACGAGCCGCATCCGAGCCATGGTTCCCGAGGAGATGGAGATGGGCAAGCCGTGGACCGAGGATGGTTACACGCGGTTCACTATCGCAGGGATCATGCAGTTCCTAAAGAACCGAGGGTTTAACGAGTATACCAGAGCCGAGGTACAAGAGCGGCTGAAAGAAATGAACGGGGGGCAGGAGTGCCATGGTCACCACGCTATCAGAAAGACTGATGGCAAGCGGTCAACGCTGCGTGTCTGGTGGGTTCCTGCGTTTGAGCAAGCTGAAATAGAATTAGAAAGTGAGGGCATGAACAATGACATTCCATTCTGAAGAAAAACTAATGCGGATAGCGGAGGTCACCGACTGGCTGAATGTATCCAAGTCCACGATATACAAGTGGGTAAAAGAGGGCACCTTCCCCAAGCCTATTATCTTGGGCGAAGAGAGTGGATCCAAGAACAACACCAGTCGTTGGGTTGAGGCCGAGGTTGTGAAGTGGTTGGCGACACGCCCACGAGGTAAAAATGACGAATGAGAAGTTAATCCTCGGCCCACCTGGTTGCGGTAAAACTTACACTCTGATCCGACGGATACACCAAGCCTTCGAGGATGGTGTTCGCCCCGAGGAGATCGCGTTTGTTTCATTTACCCGCAAGGCCATACAAGAAGCGGTGGAGCGTGTGCTCGATGAGTTCGGCATGGACATCAAGCAGCTTGCGTACTTCCGCACCCTGCACTCGATAGCCTTCCGCGCCCTGGGTCTGACCCGTGGCAGCATCATGGACAAGGATGATTGGGCGGCAATGGGTAGGCACCTCGGCGTGTCGTTCGACGGCATGGATAAAACAGATCCAGAGAAAGGTCGGCTCGTCGTCGAGACAGGGGGCGGTGACGGCAGCAAGTATATGCGTATGATAGACAGGGCCAGATACCGTGGCGTGTCACTGGAGCAGGAGTACAACGAGGAAGGTGACCACAATATGCACTACGTTAAGATGGTGCAGATTGAGAAGAGCATGACCGTCTATAAGACTATGCAGTCCAAGTTGGATTTCGTTGATCTGATCGAGAGGGCCATGAGCGTGGAGTTCCCTCGGTTCAAGTTACTGATCGTGGACGAAGCACAGGACCTCACGCCTTTGCAGTTGGACATGGTCAAGCACATGGCTGCATCCTCGGATGAGGTGATCTATGCAGGGGATGATGATCAGGCTATCCACAGATGGACGGGCGTTGACGTAAAGAAGTTCATCACTCTGACCAACAACATCGAGATATTGAGCCAGTCGTATCGGTTGCCTCGAAAGATCCACGGCCTGTCTCAGAAGATAGCGAAGCGTATACACAGACGTATACCCAAAGACTTTCATCCTCGAGAAGAGGAAGGCAAGATCGACTATCACCTTACTTTGGATACGATCCCCTTACATCAGGGGTCATGGACCATCATGGCTCGAACCAACAGTTTCGTGAAAGAGTTTGCAACCAAGTTGCGGGAGGCGGGGTACATGTATAGTGTGAAGGGGCACCCGTCCATTGATCCCAAGGCAGGTCAGGCCATTGTGTTGTGGCGTATTTTGCAGGGTGGTGGGCGTATCAACATCGTCCAAGCCAAGGCACTGTACGACGCTGTACCAAAGCGTGGGGAGCATAAGGTAGTGAAGCATGGGGCAATAAAGCTGCTCGACGCTGCGCCTCCTGAGAAGCTGTTCTGTTACGAAGATTTATTGAGGTATGGAATGGAAGCCCCATTGGACCGAGATCCGATGGACGTGGTACGATTAGGCAGCGATGATAAGCTGTACGTTCAGTCTATTGAGCGGAGAGGGGAGAGCATAACCGAACCGCCTCGGATCAAAGTGTCTACGTTCCATGCCATGAAAGGCGGCGAGGATGACAACTGCGTTGTGTTCTTGGCATCTACAAAAGCAAGTGTGCGAAGCAAGCACCCAGACGATGAGCACCGTGCGTTCTATGTTGGCATCACAAGAGCCAGAAAGGAACTGCACATATTGGACACAGATAAAACATACAGGTACGAGCTATGACAGACAGAAAAATAACTTTGGAAGAATGGCAGGAAATGACCAAGCTCGAGATGCGGATGCGCGTCTCGGACAATACAAAAGATGAGGACATCGACGCCTTGCGTTTCACTTGGGATGCGGAGTGCGACACCTTTGTTGTGGCAGGATATGAGGGAGTGAAGCATTGAAACGAGATGAGGTCCTAGAGAAGGCAGGAGAATACATCAACGGTGATCGAGCAAAGGATTACGGAGATGCATACGATAACTTCACGCGTATCGCTGACGGGTGGAACCTGATCGTCAAGGAAGCCCAAACAACCAACGGGTACATCACCCCACGGCATGTGGCTTTGATGCTCGACTGGATGAAGACAGCGCGTCTACTGCACAACTTAGATTCCACAGACGGATGGGTGGATAAGGTTGGGTACAGTGCGTTGGGCTGCGAGTGCACTGACCGAGAGAATGAGATAGCCAAAAGGTTGAATTTATTTATGGCGAACAAAGATGGATAATTTGTTTGGCAGCGACCTGCATCACCAGATCAAGAACGAACTGAACCTGATCGACAAAGATTGGAACATCCCATCGGAGTTCCCTGACCTGACGGGTCATAAAGAAATAGCCGTGGACCTCGAGACCAAGGACCCCAACATCAAAACACTGGGACCAGGTTGGGCGCGGAACGACGGGCACATTATTGGTGTGGCTGTAGCCGCAGGAGAAGACAAGTGGTACTTCCCCATGCGTCACCAGAACGGACACAACCTCGATGCAAAGATGGTGCTCAAGTGGATCAACAGGCAACTGTCTATCCCCGACATGAACATCATCATGCACAATGCGACGTACGACGCAGGATGGCTCCGTGCAGAGGGGGTAGAGATCAAGGGCAACATAATCGACACGATGATAACAGGGGCACTGGTGGACGAGAACAGGTGGTCCTTTGGCCTAGACGCTATGGCCCGTGACTATGCAGGTATCCGCAAGGATGAGAAGCTGCTCAAGGCTGCGGCTGAAGCGTGGGGCATCGATCCCAAGGCGGAGATGTGGCAGCTACCACCTATGTATGTCGGGGCATATGCAGAACAGGACGCCCTTGCTACGCTCAAGCTGTGGCAGTCTTTGAGGATTGAACTGGAGAAGCAGGACCTGTGGTCGATCTGGCGGCTGGAGACGGGACTGATCCCCTGCCTGTTGGACATGCGGAGCAGAGGTGTGCGCGTGGATCTGGACAAGGCAGACCGTAACAAGAAGATCATTAAGAAAGAAACAGACGCCCTGCGTAAGGTTATCAAGAAAGAAGCAGGGATCGACGTAGACATTTGGGCATCCGCTTCAATCCAGAAGATGTTCGAGAAGTTAGATATGGATTACCCGCGCACCGATAAAGGTGCACCATCCTTCACCAAGGCATATCTCAACAGTCACGAGGCCAAGGTGTGTCAGGCGTTGGTGCGACTGCGCGAGTTCGACAAGGCTGACAGCACGTTCATTGATAGTATCCTGCGGCACGAGCACAACGGGCGGATCCATACCGAACTGCACTCCACGCGGAGAGATGAGGGTGGCACTGTCACGGGTAGATTTTCAGCATCGAACCCCAACCTCCAACAAATTCCTGCACGGGACAAGGAACTCAAGAAGCTGATCCGAGGTTTGTTTATCCCCGAGGACGGGTGCAAGTGGGGGTCCTTCGACTACTCGAGCCAAGAACCGAGGCTCTTGGTACACTTTGCTGCAAACATGCCAGACATGATGCGCGGTCCGTTGGTCGATAACATCGTCGAGGAGTTCAACAATAGTGACGTGGACCTACACCAGATGGTTGCGGATTTGGCAGGGATCACTCGCAAGGAAGCAAAGACAGTGAACCTTGGTATTATGTACGGCATGGGTGTTGGTAAACTGGCAGACCAGTTAGCTATTTCTAGCGGCGAGGCAAAGGAATTGATTGACAAGCACCACCAGAAGGTTCCGTTTGTTAAGCAGTTGGCGACGGCGGCATCGAACAGGGCAGGGGACAAGGGACAGATCCGCACACTGTTGGGTAGACTGTGTCGCTTCGACCTGTGGGAACCAAGCACGTTCGGGTATAACAAACCTCTGCCATACGAGGAGGCTAACAAAAAGTATGGGGGCATGGGCAAGCTAAGAAGAGCGTTTACTTACAAGGCGTTAAACAGATTGATCCAAGGCTCGGCGGCGGACCAAACCAAAAAAGCCATGCTCGATTGTTACGAGGCGGGACTTACTCCTATGCTGACGGTGCATGATGAGTTATGCTTTAACGTAGAGGGGCAGGAGCAAGCTGCTCAAATACAGGAAATTATGGAAACTGGTGTGCCGCTCAAAGTCCCCTCGAAAATTGATGTAGATATCCAAGATGATTGGGGTGAAATAGAATGAACGAACCAATTAATACCCTCGGCTTTAAGGAAATGCACCCGATGCAAGTGGAGGCTTTGGTTGATTTGATTAACCGCGCACTAAATCTGGCATGCGTAACTGGGGACGAGGCCATTATCCAAGAGATTGAACAGGCTTCCGACGAAGTCATACACCTGTTTGGTGGCAACGGGGTGTCGGTTAAGATCGACGTGTGAACTAGCGGTTCAACAACTCTCGGGTCCGAGGATCAGGGAGCAGTCGTGGGTCTACCTGTTGAACGGGGTTGCCACCGAACCGATTAGCTGAAGGCCGAGGTATCGGAGTTGACTGTGGTGGAGCGGGTAGTTGAACGGGGTTGCCACCGAACCGATTAGCTGAAGGTGCGGGTCGAGGTGCAGGTTCCTCGTCACGGGTCAACTTAGTTCCACGCAACTCTTTGTAGATGTCCCGCAAAGGCCCTCGAGTTTGTTTGTAAATTTCTGAGTTACCTGCGTTCCGCATCTTGCGTCTTGCATCATCCGATAGTTTGAATGGCTCGAAACGTCCACGCATAATCCCATCAGCGCCACCGATCTTGTTTTTTTTCAAAATCTTACGAATTTCCCCTTTGCCCAAACCAAGGGTTTGCAGATCCTCGATAACTTGGAAGTATTGTTCATCTATTCTTCGTTTACTGTTGTTGGCTCGTTGATATGCTCTAACCATTTGATCCGCAGTTAAGTTACCATCGTCAAGAACCCCGTTAAAGATTGCTTTAGCGTCCGTTTGAGCACGTTGTAAACGTCCCGCGTTAATTCGTAGGGCAAACTCAGGGTCGAATTTCATCGGCGTAATACCAGTAAACACGCGGAACATTTCTTCTGATAGCTTACGTTCTCTCAGAAGTTTGTCTTTTGGACTTATAACACCTGGTGCTATTGATCCGACAACGCCTCGGGCAAATCTACTGGGTTCAAAAAACTCCGATACTCCTCCACCAATATTTGCAGGGTTCAAGTTTTTGATCTCCGCAGGAACTACGTTTGGTACAATTCCCTCTAGAACGTGAGCAAAACTCTTCCCGAGAATGTCCCCCGTACTATCTTCAGGATTGTAAACCCTCGCACCTGTACCTGTCTTACCACCTCGAGCAGTCACATCTAACATTGCTTCAGTCACAATGGACTGGCTTAAAAACGGCTCGAAGAAATCTTTGAGCGTTTCAAACCCTGCCCGTAGTGTGATCTCACCTGCTGATTTACCCTGACGATACCCTTCATCTGCTTCGTTAATTGCAGCGTTAAACATGGAGATTATAGAGTCATATGGGTTGGTGGTACTGAAGTTGACGTACTGCAAGTTGCCGTCCTCATCCCGACCAATCGGGACAAGCACCGCGTTCTTTTCCCATGGTGCAGAGAAGGAGCGTTGGTACGCTTTCATTTCGTCACGGCTTACGCCTGAAGCAGCATATCCAAAGTTAGCTACGGCGGCTGGCATAACACCAAACGTACCAATCGCCCCTGCCATACGGCGGCGTCCGATGTTGCGAATACCCTCTGCATTTGCAGGGTTCATCTCTTCGATAGCCTGACGGATTGTGTTGCCGCCTGTACGGAAGATTTCATACGGGAAGGTGATGAAGTTACCAACAGGCAACTTACGCGCAGCTTTGATTAATTCAGGAGCTTTGTTATAGTTTGGTACGGTATCCCGTACGATTTGCGCGGCTCGATCTTTCAGCAATTCATCCATCTTGGATGGGTCAGAAATAATCTGCCGACGCATCTGTGGGTTCAAGTCTTGGCCCTTGGTCAAATATTTATATTGGTCCACGGGGTTCATTTCGCGCAACGCGTTACGCAGTTTGTTCGTTTCGAACTGATAGTTGTAAATTTTCCAAAAGTCGTCTGAGTTTTGATAGGCGTCTTCGAACATCTTGGTGCCCTTGCCCACAGTCCGAGCCAGTTTTGTGTCAGCAAGTTTGCGTCCAGCCTCCCCGCCCAATGCTTCCGACAAACCTTTAGGTCCACGGGTCGAGTACCCGATACCCTTGTTGATCATGTCTTGAATTTCTCGAAGCTCCGTCTGGGTTCCGATAATGCCTCGACGCTGCAAGTCAGCAAGCTCGTCAAGTACCTCGTCTTCAGGGACCTTCTCAAACATCTGCCTGAACGTCATCTTCATAGAATCCCCAAGGCTACCCTTCATACCACGTCCGATATTGCCTTGGCTCAAAGCAAACAAGGATGCCGTGGTAAAGTTACGAACCTGCGTGACAGGAGACAGAACAGTCTTGGAGTATTGTGAAATACCTTTGCCTCGGAGGAACGTGTCCCATACGCCTCGGATAGCCGTCGATCCAAACCCATCCTCCGCTAACACAGTCTGGGTCAAGTCTTTGTAGATGCGCTCGGGCACAATGTACCCATGCAAAGAACCCCAGCCTGAACGATCCACGGCCTCATCTAGCTCATCTGTTGCTTCACCTCGTAGGGTGCTTCGACCTCTTGCGCTACCAAGCTGCACATACTGCCCACTATCGAGCATTTGTTTTTGTTGTAGCGGGGTCATGCTAGTAGGATCGATAAAGAATTTACCAAACCCATCGTTGGCTTGCGCCATAGTTTTTAGGTTACCAAAGTATTCATCCACAGCTTTGAATTGTGCGAGATCCGCTACTGTACCGATGAACGCTTCTCTCGGGTCATCGATCTCTCCAAGCAATTCCCTTTGGTACTTGGGTAGATACTTACGCTCCATAAACATACCCGTGTCCAAACGGTTCTCTGCTACACGGCCTCCGCTTAGTTTGGCGTTGGATCTATTACGCAAGCGATTGCGCCCAAGAAAACTATCTCGAGCAAGTCGAGCGGCTTCGTCTGTAACCTTACCCTCAATAACAATACGCTGTTGGTCTCCCGCCCCTAGACGTTGAGCACCAATACGCGTTAACTCTGCATCGGTAAACAACCCTTCTGCATCACCCCGAGCCATCTTAGTTAGTTCGGACTGAACAGCTTTTTTGTCCTTCTGGAACTCTTTGGTAGCTATGTTTAGCTGTTCGCCTGTTGGAGTATACGTCTTGTCTTCGAATACGCGGTAACGGCGACGGAGGTACGAGTTTATGTTTTCGTTGATCACATCTTTAACGGCACGACCACTGGCCTTATCAACAAAATTATTTTCCTTTAGGAAATTACTGTTCAACACGCCTTCACTTAGGTCGTTGACCTGTTGACGCATGTTCTGCACATCACTCCGAATGTTCGAAGGTAACTTGGACAAAAACTTTTTCTTAGTCTCAGCGTCTGGGTTGGTCAGATACTCTTCGATGTTGTCGAAGATCATTCGACGTTCGACTTCGCTATCCACTTCCTTTCCCATCTTGCCAATCGCATTGTCGATGTTTCTCTCGAGCTTGTTCAGTGTGACCTCGGCACGTTTAATATATGGCTGCACTTTACCCTGCACCAACAGACGTTCAGTTGCCATTTCTTCTGGTAGATAGGAGCGGTAGCGTAACGATCCCAAGGCGTCAGCAATAAACTGTTCGCCTCGACCCAAGTCTGCTTCACCTGGATTTACACCAAACACACGACGGCGTTCTGCATTCTTGAGATACTCACGGGTACGATTGACCAAACCCTTACCTGCTTGCACAGGCTGGGACTCTCCAACCGCCCGACCTACAGCCTGTCCTGTTTGTGTTTGAGCGGCTTTCTGTGCACCTACACCTAGTCCAGACAATACGCCCTGTGCCACACCACCAAGCAACGCGGCTTCTGTGCCGACTTTAAACTTGTTACCTAGACGACGAAGCGCCTCTTCCCGACCCGACAGTCCCAACTCTTGGTTGGTTGCGGTAGGTCCGCCATCAAAGAAATCACCTACCGTAGTTGTTCCGTCGTTAGCTACGGCTGCATCTACGGCCCCCGCTGCGGCAAGCTCCTTTGCAGCCTGACCAAAGCGTTGTGACCGTGTCATAGGACCTGTGGCACCTCGAGCAAGACGTGCCGCCTTACCTGCCTTAGATACCATGCCAGCCACACCTACACCTGGAATAACAAACTGGGTTATGATCTCTGCGCCTTTGCCCACAAAACCTGTGGGATCCAAGCCTAGATAATCACGGGTGGCCTCCCCCGCGTTACTAACCGCGTCCGCGTAGTCTGTATCGGCAACAAGATCGATACCCGAAGCTACGAGTTCCCCGATACCCTGACCGATACCAATCAGACCAGAACCAACGCCCTCTGCAAACTCTTGTAGAACGCCTTCGTCTTCTGCGACTTTTTCTTTTGGGGGTTGGTTAACAGGAATGCCACCAAAGCGGTTTGCTGTGGGTTGTTCTTGCTCGACGGGAATGCCACCAAAACGATTTGCCATGTGGGTTATCCTCTATCAAGTTGGTTTAGTATAAGTAATCCCATCAGCTTTATCTATATACTGAGACCCAGGAGGCAACGCGTCAAACGCTTCTTGAGTATCGATAGTAACAATATCAGTCATAGGTTGCGTGGTGCTGGGTGCGGGACCTCCACCTGCCTGTGCTCGTGCAATACGGTCAGCGAGTGTGGTAATTTGATTAGATGCGGAATCCAATGCGGCTGGATCATCTTCGTCAACAAAGATGCCAAACTCATCAGGTCGCGTCATGATTTTCTCAATCGCCTTCTGATATAGCTTGTTATATGTGCCGTCGGAGCCTGTGCCTTTGGCTGCGGCCTTGGCTGCTGCTAGTGCCAGAGCGTTTTCTGTATTGATACGCCCTTGCTCTGTCTCTTTCATTGACTTCAACCCGACTAACATGCCGTTGGCGATGTTCTTTGAGGCGCGTGGGCTTGTCCCTGCGGCAATAGCAAAGCCTGTAATGGCGTCATTCATAGCGTCAATCTTAGCTTCGCGGTCTACTTTCTTACCGAACACCTGTTCGGAGGTATCCGCCAAGGCTTTTTTTACGTTTGATGCAGACGCATCACCGCCTAATGCAGCAAGTAAATTACGAGATCGATCCTCATCATCTAGGTTTGGATCTGTCATTGCCGCTGCAATCTGCTCGGCTTTGTCATTCAACAACTGCGCGTTCTCTACACTACCTGCGGTTTCAGCAGTAAACGGGCGCAGGTTTACAGGAAACTTTCCGCTCTGCGCTGCGCTAGTCAACTCGATAGCACGTTCAGGTGTAATGGCATCCATGTCTACTTCAGGCTGTTGTACAACAGATCCTGCCTGACGGCGTATATCAACCTGCGGCATTGGTCCTGTTGCTGCCCCCAAGTAGTTTGCCAACTCCTGTCTGCGGTCCATAGGGCGACCACCGATGTTCAAACCCATAGG
>Ga0070749_10001131_pt1 | contig 18013 bp, 23 predicted proteins | sample VirMetDEL_Nov_18_FD_75180 | JGI IMG/M metagenome (GOLD analysis project Ga0070749, IMG submission 75180) | Aqueous microbial communities from the Delaware River and Bay under freshwater to marine salinity gradient to study organic matter... | ecosystem: Environmental > Aquatic > Marine >...
CCATCTTAGTGTTTAAACTTTCTCCGTTGTTTCTAACTTGAAATTTTAAACCAGAACCATAATGACCAGACGTACCATTCTCCTTGTACATTTTAATGATAGCACCTTCCGTAAAACTACCCCCAGTTATATATTGGTAACCTAAAACAAGTTGCCCACCAACCCCGGCGGCTTGCGAAGTCAAATCATAATGCGCTAAACCAGTCCTTATATCATCAGAGGAACCTACTGTACTTTCAAATCTAGAATTTCCAACAACGTGTAATCTTTCTATTGGTGTTGTTGTATTTATTCCAAAATTATTGCCTCCACCAGTTGCTGTGTAGTACATACCATACGCAGAAGTATATTTAAACACACCTTGCGCTGTTGTGTATGATGGGTCGTGTATTATTAATTGGTCTTTAATTCTTAAAAAACCATCAAATTGCGCTACTGCACTTGAACCGCTGTCTATGTATGTCCCAACTAATAATTTTGCCGCAGTTGTGCTGAAATCGGTTGTACCTATTCCAACTTTCCCTTGTGGAAAACTTACAGAACTATTATCTGCCTTAAATTCAGCTAACAAAGTTCCTTCTGCGTCCCAAGCACTACTAAATTCTGTTGACCTAAATCTAATATCAAACTTACCAGTATTGACATCGTTTGCGCCAATAGCAAAGAATTGGTCTGCGCTAGTTGTTCCAGCGTTATCGCTAAATTCTAAAGCTGGAGAACCACCATTAAATAACGCCCTTATTTTGCCATAGCCATTTGATCTTGTTGGCGCAATAATCAATCCGTCTGTGGTAATTACACCATCCACATCCATTTTAGTGGAAGGCGAATCAGTCCCTACGCCTATAAAACCATCTTCCCTAATTCGCAAAGCCATTATACCATTTGGCGTTGTGCTGTAATTAACACAATCGTTTGTGTTGTTTACATAAAAATATAAACTGCCTCCAGTATTCGTTCTACCACCTATAATTCTATTAGCACCATTATTACCTAGTTGTAGTGTTGCCCAACTTAATTCACCACTATATGAATTTGTACCATCGTAGGTTGGCTTAAAACTATTTCCAGAAGTTAGCGTAAGTGTACCAAACATAGTGTCGCTTTCGTCACTACGCAGATATTTTGGGTCTGTATAGCCAGTAAAGTTTGTGCTGTGAATAACTACGCTACCATCACTACCTGTGCCACTTGCCCTATTGGGCGCAAAATATAATACACCATTTGACGCCCTTAACGTGCTGTAATTTCCAGTAGAATCATTTGTGAAGTTTATACCTTCACCAGTATTTTCAGCATTGTCACCAAAATACAAAGCATTTAAACCAACAATATCGCTGTTGTTTAAATCCATTGCATAAGCACCAGTTGATTCAAAGAATTTATCTGCGGCCATTTCAATAGCCCCAGTCAAAGTACCACCAGCCAAAGGCAAGTGACCAACTTGGCTGTACGTGTACGCTGTATTCCATTGCGTAGAAGTTCCACCACCAGCAGTTAATATACCAGAATTTGAAAGCGACAGACCTAACCCGTTAGCCCCATAAATCTCAAAAGTATTTCCTACTGCTGTAGTACCTATGTTTGTGTATATGGTTACTTTACCTTCATCTGCACCACCGCTAACAATTTTAGACAAGAATCCGCTGCCGCTTACATTCCAAATAACTCCCCTTGTCGCACCACCAGCAGTAGTATCAAAAATAATATCGGCCGCACCTATGTTTAAGTCAGCAGCATCTAGATTAAATGTTCCAGTAAAAGAAACACCGCTTCCGTCAATGGTCATTTCAGTTACTCCATTGTACTGGAACTCTAAACCACCGCTTCCGCTATTAATTAAAATTCCATTGTCTTGGAACGTGTCTTGAATAGCCCAAGTGTTCTCAGCTATTTCATCAATAACTAAATTGTTGTTTATGCCAATCAATTCGCCACCAGCTAATGGTAAGTGACCTATTTGACTGTAATCGTAACCAGTATTCCACTCATTTGAATTTCCTCCAGTTGCGGTAATTACACCAGTGTTGCTAAATTTAACTTTAATACCAGCAACATTGTGGTTATTTAATGTTCCGTAATTAAAATTTAAACTGCCATCAGCACCAGTTGTCTGTCTAGCAATACTCCAAATGTTTGCATTTGTTGTTGAATTAGTCCCTTCAACAAAATTAATAGCAGAACCCCAAGAACCAGCCGAACTTGAAATCAAGTCTAAATGTGCGTCAACACCTTCAATAGAAACTAAACCATACTCAGTTGTTGCCCCTACGTTTGAAGTAACAACATTTAAATTTCCAGTCATCGTATCACCAGAAACATTTACAAAGCGGTTGTCGCTTTCTGTTTCGGTGTAATATCTGTCATCGTGGTTATGATTGGTTGTAGTAGTAATTGTTATATTACCGCTACCATCAAAGTTAGCGTTACCAGTTACGCTACCATCAAGTGCTATGTTTCTGGCGGTTGATAGTGCATCAGCTGTGTCTGCTGTATCTGCATTTCCAGTTAAATCTCCAATAAAATTTGAAGCAGTAATGTTTCCGCTTGCAGCAGCATTTCCGCTTCTGTTTATTGTAAAAAGACCAGTAGTGCCATCAATAGGCGAATTAAAACTTAAAGTATTTGTTGCGCCATTGTATTGAATCTCAAAATGCGTTAAAGAAGTAGGGCTTTCAATAAAATGAATCTTGCCCGAATTTGCGTTGTTTACCTCACCACTATAATAAAGCGAAAGCGTTGGGTTTGTGTTTTCAATTTCTATGTTCTTATTGAAAACAAATCTATCTGCCACCGATTCATAAGTCAGCGTTGCACTTGCCCCAGCTATTGTAATGCCAGCACCATTTGCATCACCAGCAGTAACTGCATCTTTAGCCAGCGTTATGTTTTTATCGCTTACGCTTATCGTTGTTGAATTAATTGTAGTTGTTGTGCCATCTACTCGTAAATCGCCTAAAATCTGAACAAGACCAGTTTCATCACCATAAGCGGCTGGGTCAATTACAAATGTGGCTGGGCCTCTTAAATATCCAGTCAATGTTACGTTGGCGGCAGACAAGTCACCAATAGACTTGCTGTTTACCCATCTGTTTGTCTTGTAAACCAACAAATCGTTTTCTGCAACGCTTGAAATGTTTACATCGTGGGCTGTACCTAAATAGTGGCCAATGCTTGATCTGACAAACAATGTTCCGTTGTTCGTTTGGCTATTGATCACGATCGCCACCTCAAGATCCAAGTTTGGCGCAACTGGCCTTGTTGTTGTAAATGCACCGGCAGTTGTTGCGCTTACCCAAAGCGTTTGTCCTTCTGAATATGCGGAAGTGTTTAAACCTCTGATCTTTCCGAATGTGGTTACTTTCCCATCATCGCCATTTGCAATGGCCTCTGTTGTTACTCCAATAAAGTATTTTGCTGGGATTGATCCATCAGCGATCATTGGCGCAATTGTCAATCTACCGCTTGCCCCAAGTGTTCCGGTGACATAAACCGGTGTTCCGTCTGGAATAATTGTACCGGTTTGATTTTTGCAATGTATTTGAATCTCTTGTCCAAGCTGAAGCGTTGCGCCATTTTGAATAAGATCAAGCGTTTCTTCATCCACGTTCCAAGACAAAGTTCCTTGATCACCAGTTCCGCCAGACAATTGGATCGTGTCGGCATATAATTTGCCATTTACATCAATTGTGCTTCCACTTTGAGTGAGTATTGAATTTCCGATTGATGTGCCGCTTGTCCACAATGGGATCGTGTTTGTTGTTCCAGTTCCGGAAACTCCACTAACTGCGGAAATGCTCGCCCATTTTGTTGCTGATCCAGTTGAGATCAAAACTTGGTTTTCAGTTCCCACCTCACCAAGCGAATCAGTCAATGATCCATCGATGCGTAATGATGTGGTAATTACCGATCCAAATTTCCCAATGTTTGTTTGAAGATCAACGCCAGATTCTGGAGAAAGTCCAATGCCGATGCGAGTTGTTCCAAGCCATATCGGCGAATCATTGCCTCGTCCATCGGAAATCCTTTTTGGCGTTCCGGTTAAAGTATCATTGTCCCCAACCTTTAAAAGTGAATCATATGTGGCAAGTACTTGCTTGGCAAAAAGATCTAATCCCATTTATTTGCATTTTGTACAAATTTAGCAATAAAATGGGAAGCCAAGTTTTTACAAGATCAATCTTTGAATCTTGTTTTTTACAAGCAAAATCAAAACAATAAACACAAGCAAAATCCACCAGTTGCCATAATTAGATCGCTTGATGTCTTTGGTGATGACTTTGTCATCGATCTTTGTTTCAGATTCTGTTTTTTGCGTTTGATCAATAGATTGCGTTTGCGATGATTTAAGCGATGATCTTTTTTTTCTCAACACAATTCTTTCAGCATTCACAAACGATTGCTTGACGCCACCTAAATCAACAACAATGGTGTCCTTTTGATCCTTGGCAATGATCTCGACCTCATATTCATCTGAATTGCTGATGATCGTGTCTTTTATGATCGTTTTTGTTTCGATCACCGATTCGATTTTTGTTTCAGTTGATTGATTGCTTTTTGCGATCTGCTTCTTTGTTGAGCAACTCGCCAACAACAAGATCAAAATCAAATATCTCATCAGAATTTTTTGTCTTTGTTCTTTTCAATCAAGTTTGAAATTGATCCAAGGAATGTGTCCGGCAAAAACAACAATCCAATCCCGCTCACCATTGTGACCACAAGCATCCAAACATTGTCACCATTGTTCAATATGTAAGCTGAAGCGATGCCGATCAACAACAATCCAATCAATGTGGTTTTCCAAGATCTATACAAATTTTTCATAGTGCGTTTTTCCGTTTACTTTTTTCGCTCGCAATATCGCTTTGCGGTTTTGATCTTCGCTAACATATGAAACGTGAATCCAATCTGGGTTTTTGTCATCACCAAATTCCCAGATGATCTGATCGAAGTCAAGGTGCTTTACAATGTATTCGAACATTTCCTTGTTGGATTTGCCGCCAAACGTGTCATCGATGTCAATGGCACGACCTTGCATATGCTGTGATCCAGATGCACCTTTAATCGCTCGGTTCAACGCTTCGGATCTGAAAAATGAATTGACAGCAATTGGCGATCCAGCCCATTCTCGCAATGGCTCAAAAACCTTTTCAGCAATTAGTTTCATATTTTGAATATGATAATCGTTTGGAATGTTGTCAATTCCTTTGCGAATTGCAGTCGCTGAAAATGTGGCTTCTTTGTATGAAATATGCTTTGAAATTTTCATCTTCCTTGTCCCTTGTATTTCTTTTTGTACAACTTGGATCGTTTGGATCTTGATGTTTTTGTTTTGGCGTGAACATCCGGTCTTGAAACCTTTGGCTTCACATACTTTACAGATTCCGATTTTGCTTTTGCCTTTGCCATCGCTTATGATTTTCTTTTTTTATCAATCATAATGATCCATTTGTGGATCGTGTACGAAATGGCAATGATTGAAAGCAAGATTTTGAGCATTGTGTCAATGTCAGTTAATCCAACCAACAATGCCGCCAAATTCAATCCGTATAATTTTAATTCTTCAAAAGCCATTTCTTATTCAGTTACTTTGACCATCAAATCCATAATCGCACGATGATAAGTGTGATCAGAAAAATTGTCGGTCAAATAAGTTATTCCATTATTTTCAACAACATAAACTTTTAAACCATTGGCAGACAAATCAAAATATCCATCGCTTCGAGTTCTCAACAAATTTAAGCAATCCGATATTAATCGATTGGCGGTCAACTCACCACCATCATCACCGGAAAAACGAGTGACAATCTCGATTCTTGTCAAAATTTCAGAATTGAAAGTTGTTTGATTTTGATCAACCTCATTTGATGAAACCGAATAAACTCGGATCAATGGATAAGAAGCGTTTTTGGGAATTACATTGTATATACCTACCGCAGATCCATTGTGTGAGATCTGTCCGGTCAAACGATCAATGATCGCCTTTCTTATGTGGTGCATTGCATCGATCATCTTGTCATATCTTTAAAGTCCTTATTCAATTTTTTTAGCAGCATTGCATATGCCGATCTCACCGATCCAAAGAAAAATGGCTGCGGTTTTATATTGATTGGGAATGTCACCATTCTCCAATTTCCATTTTGAGATCCCACATCACGAATGAAAACCGGCTTTTGACCGACAAAAGATCCTTTAAATTCGGATTCAATTTCAGCCGGAGAAATGCCAAGTTCAGCAGCGTCACTCACATCAACAAATCCACCAGTTCCAAACTCAACGTATGGCGCATATTTTTTTTGAACCCAAACCGAAACATTGTTTTTTGCTGCTGCGTAACGGATGCTGCCTTTGAGTTGTCCCATATCAACCGGTACTTTGTTGATGGCTAATTCAGCCGCTTTTGCTGCGGTTTCTCCAAGCAAACGATCAAAATCCTTTTGGCTGTATTCTGCAAGTCGTGACAGCTTTCTTTGAAGCCTTTTCAAATCCGAGTTGTTGATTTTCGCCAAAATCATTGCTAATCGATTTTAGTGCATCGCAATTTCACAAACTCATCGTTTTCTATTTCAACGATTTCATTTATTCTGTATGTTGGAGTTTCTCCAGCGATCTGGATCGTGTCGGTGTCTTGGATCTTCTCCTTGGCAGTTTGATCACGAACAATAAACTCAATCTCTGTGAATGTGGAAATGCCGCCAGATTGAAGCTGAATGTTTCCGGAAACGTATTTCTTTTTCGCCCAAATTGTGGATGAAGTGGAATAGCTTTGAACATAACCGCCATAACCATCAGCGGTTTTTGTCAAACGCAACACATTCAATCGCTCATTTAGTTTTCCCGGATTCATTAGATGAACATTGATTTGTATGAAGTCAAAAGAGATTTCACATTGGTTGGAATTTCTGTGATTGATTTCTCAACAAAATCAGATCTGTTGTCGTAAAGCATTGCAACAAATTGAAGCATCGCTTGTTTGATCATCGCATCATTGATGCCAGTTGTCACATAAACAACTTTGACTTGAAAAGCTGATCCATTAGTCAATTCAATGGTTTCATTGTCAAGACCAACAACTGAATATGAAACAGCAACATCTTCTGATGTTACGGATGAAATTGAAGTCACTGGCGCAAATGGCAAGTCAAACAAACCATTTGTTTCGTCCATATAATATGTCCGGTTTTTGGAAATGATGTCACGAGAAATGTAATTTTCGCACCAGATTCGTGCTTGTGAAATCATATTTGTGATCAATGAATCATCAACCGATGTGTCGATCTTCGCATATAGTTTGACATCATCAACCGAAATCAATTCAGATCCAATGAGTGAATTTACCTTAATCTGTCGCATCTTCTTTGGTTTCAGATTCCAATTTTAATTCTTTGGTTTCGATCTTGGCTTTTTCTTCTTTTGCTTCAACACCCCAACCAAGAGCCAATGCTTTTTCAACTTGTGAATCTGGAATGATCACGATTTGCCCGACCTTTTTGCCAAATTGCTTGGCGATCTTTTCGGATTTTAGTTTTAGTTTCATAGCAATTTTGTTTGTTCAAAGATAACAAAAAAAAAGCGCAGCTTTCGCCACGCTTTCCTTAACACAAACTAAACAAAACAACGATCAATGAAAAACTCGCTATCTAAAGGCAAATGTACTATATTTTTTTTGGTTTGATTCCGTAAAAACAAATGAAATCAAATCGCCATTTGGAATCACAAACCATTCATCAGAATCAATTATATACAAAGCGTAATAATCAAAATCATCTTTGACATAAATTTTGCTACCGGTCAGCGTGATCTGTGGGCTTGCAGTCTTTGATTTGGGCATCATTTTTGTCCTTGACTTGATTTGCACCTTGACTAATCTTTCGCCATTGTCAATGATCGCATCATACTTTGATGAATCAAGCGTTGGTTTACTAACGATGTAGCCCAACTCCATACACTTGACGATGAATTTGTATTCAGCAAGACATCCAATTTTGTTTGAATCCAATATCATCTCCCAAAAATACACAAAAAGCAGCTATGTGCTGCTTCTGGTGCGTTTTGGTGCGTTTTAACGCATAAACTCGTGGATCTGTTGTTCTATATCATCCAAGTAATTTGGATGGATCACATCGTATATGTCGGCATCTCCAGCCATTATGTGCAAGATCTCAACCTCCGGTGGATCACTCGGCACATCATAGTCATTGCTGGGCAATTCGTGATAGTAGTTGTAAATGACATTGAGTTTTATTTCTCCCCAATCGATTGTTGTTTCCATTTGTTTGTGCTTCATCGTTGTTTTATTTCTTCAATTTTAGCGATTATTTCGATTATCCGTTTGCCAATAAAGACATAATCATTGGCAGTCATATTGTTTTGTTTTGGTTCAATGCTCATTAAGCAGTAATTGAACAAATCATTCTCTGTCCCCGAAGTATCCATACAGCATAATGGATGAGATGATTAAACAGATTACAGCTTCAAGCCTTGCGCCATAAACATCAGCAAGGCGATATGCCATTGCTGCAAAAAGAATTGATAGGATGATTTTTGGATTTTTCATTTGGTTTGTTTTAAGAGAAGATAAATTCAATCATTTCGTAAACAGCGATCATTGTGATGAATCCAGCGGCAACAACCGCAAAGAATGATGCTTTGTAAAGTAGGTCAACAATTTTAGTTTTCATTTTGGATGGTTTTAAATTCGACATTAATGTGTTTGATTAGTTCTGCTTTGATGATGTTTAATTTGTCCCGGATGTAAAGTTGTTCCGTTAAATGCGCATACTCGTAAAGATGCTCGATTGATTCAAATGCTTCCTTCATTAATTGGTTTCGTTTTATGATTCATAATAATTTATGTATTCTGTGTCATCTTGACCAAAATCCCAATTTTCCCAATCTTTAATAATTTCTTTGGCATATGCCTTTGAACCAACTCCAAGCATTCTGCCGGTGTTTAATGATCTGACAAAGTATCTCATATCTTTTGATGGAGTGTCCCATTGTCCTTGGCGATTATCTAAAATTTCAAATTTCATATCGTTTCGTTTTGTTAAGTCAAATATAGAAAACATTTTTTCAATTGCAAAATTTTTTTTCAAAAAAAGACAAAAAAAAACCCCCACCGAAGTGAGGGCTTAATTTCAACCTAATGATTAGGCGGTTTCTAAAGCAGCTTTTGCAGTAGAGAAAGAACCATTTACGAAAGCATTTGGCAAGTAGTTGGTCAAAGCAATACGCTCTTTAACAACAGCAGTTACAAAGCCATCTCTTACGTTTGTTCCATCTTCACGATAAAACTCAACAGACATATTATCTCTTGTCCAAAGTTGAGATCCAACAGCAAAGTTACCAACCAAGAATGATCCAGCAGCGATTGCAGTGTTTACGATCACATTAACACCCATAAAGTTGGGGGCTAAACCAGCGTAAACTTGATCTTTCAAGTAGTTGTTTTGAGTGTCTTTCAACAAAAGGATTTTGTGGAAATCGCTTGGATTCAAGATGATGTAGTTGGCTTGAAACTCGCTTAAAGCAAGTTGGTTCAAAGCAGCAACCAAAACATCAAACTCATTAGCAGATTCTACTGATTGGTAGAAAGCACCGCCAGATCCAGTTACGAAATCGGCTGAATCAGTGATGATACCGCTCAAGTTTGGCGCAGTACCATTTCCGTTAAGGATTTGAGCATCTTCTTGTGCCATCAATTTATCACCAGCACGAACAGAGATGTAAGAAGCGATTGCTGGCGCATCTGCCAACATTTCCTCACTAACTCTGAAGTAAGCACCGATTTTGGTTACGATAGCATTAGAAGCAGTCAAGTTGAAGTCAGATTGACCAAGAGTTGCGCCTTCCGCTTTGGTAGCAGTTCCATCGCTGTATGCGCTTTCTTTTACGAAACAAACAACGTCAGAAGCAGTTGTGCCTTGTGGTAAGATGCTTCTCATATGTACAGCACGAGCTGGATCATATTTGATGCCATCCACACGTCCAGCAGCGATTACCTCACCAGAGAAATCAGCATCGCCAGTCATATCAGCTTTGATCTCAAATTGAGCAGATCTAGCTTGACCTTTTACCATTGAATCAACAGCACCATTTTTGATGGCGTCCATCAATTGGGCTTTGAATGATTTTTTGGTTGAAGATTCAAATTGTTTCTTTTGAGAAACCTCGAATGCATCAATTCTTGAGTTGAATTGCTCAGTCAAGTTTTTGATTTCGTTTTTCAACATTTCATCAGCTTTACCGGTTGCAGAATCAACTGCTTGTCCGTAAGCCTTTTCCAATTTAGCATCGATCAAATTACCTAATTGATCAAGCTGGTTTTTTACATTTTCTTCCATTTTGAAAGGATTGTTTTTAAAAATTATTTCAGTTTATTTATCAAATAAGCATATACGTCCACATCTTCATTCTTCTTGATCGGCAAAGTGGCTTCAACAACCGGCTCTGTGATGCTCATAAACAATGATTTCAGTTTCAATATCTCTGCTTCAAGTGCGAATCCCATTTCATCGCTGATCTCACCTTTGCGGATCAATTTAGCAATGTTGTCGTATCTCTTATAAAGTTGATCAAGATTTTTCTCGCCTTTGACATCGAGAATCTTTGCTTGATCATTGGCGGCAAGCGTTACAGCACTAATCTCAAAAAGTTTTACCTCCCGGATTTCTCTGTACCCTTGTTTCATTTCTTTTTGAACCGGCAAAATACCTACCGAGTTTTCAGTGATTACTCCAGCTTTCATTAATTCGATCACATCAGATCCCAATCTTGTTTTGGGGATCTCTGCCACGAACACCAAGCCTTTTGAATCTTCATACAATTCAACCATTTTTCCAATTGGCTGCATCATATCGTGCTGGTAAAGGTATTTCACCCTTTCGCCATTTTCCTTGATCGTTTTGGTGTATGCACCTTTTCGGATGATGTCTTGATCTGAATCCATATTGTCAAAGAATGATCCGTAACCTTTTACGATTCCATTCTTTTCATCTGCATCAATCAAATCACCAATCGGTGCGGCTTTGTATATAAAATCCATCATTTGAAATTTTCTCAAAATTAGTTTAAATTTTTTAAATCAACCCAAACTGGATGCCTTTGGAATCCATATCGTGGCACAACGACAATTAATTCTGTTTCTGCCGCTTCCTTCACCGGCACGATGCAATGGTTCTCCGCCAACATCAAATGGCTGTGAATAATCACGTTCTTGACCATTGGCAACTCGATGCCATTCCCTTTCACGACCATCAACAGAAGTTGACCAACGCTTCATCAATTGTTCTTTTGGGAAAACTGTAAGTGCGCTTTGTTCAGTTGCGTAATTTGCGATTGTGGTTGTTTCAGTTCGCACGATCCTTTCGGCTTGATACATTGAGATCATTTTGAATCGTGATCGCAACACACGACCTTGTTCGATTGCACCCATTCTTTGAAACTCTGGATCTTGCAACAATTTAGCTGTGATGTTTTTCAAAGTGTCAAGCGCAGTTCCTTTCAACAAACGAATGTTGATACCAGCGACCTCTTTTGCGTAATGCGTGAATTGAAGTTCCCATTGCCGATTATAGATCAATGGCGATCTTCGTTTTGCTTTTGTGATCAAGATCTCAAATGTGTTGTAATACCAGTTGGCGAAATGCAACCCAGTATCAAGAAACAAATTGACATACATCATCACCAAAACATCATCTTGAAAAATGATCGCTTGATTGATTGTCCCCGATCTCAGAAATTCTGTGATCGCCTTGTTGTATTCGTTAAAGTAAATGCTTTGAACATTCCTAATGTTTCTCGATTCGGTGATCTGCCTTTGGCGTTCAAATGCATCTCTGTATTTGTCACCAAATGCTTTGGACAATGTTTTGTCCGATTGTTCAAACAGATTATTGCAAACCGCCAGCCTTTGATCTTTGTTTGGAAACTCGCTTGTCATCGTTGGATCGATAACACACCTCCCAACAAACTCGTTCAATCCTTCTCCTTTTCTTGGTTTTGGAAGTGGCATCCTTATTCATTGGTGTTTGAGTATGTTGCAACTTTTGGCGATACAAGATCAATTGGTTTTGATTTCATTTGATCTTCATCGTCATTCATATCATCCTCACTATCATCAACCATTGGAAGTGATGGCATATCAGCAACTGGTGGCAAATCAAGATCAGTTCCCTTCATTGGTACAAGCGAAGATGGAATGTAATAATCATTCATCAATTCATCATCAGCATCAACGCCATAATCCATTATTTCACGCTTTTCATTTGGAGTGATCCACCACGCTTTCGCTAATTGATCAACCACTTTATCAGCCTCATCTTGTAATTCTGAAATTGATGAGAAATCAAAGTCGATGAAATATCTTTCTCCGAATTTTGGCGCAAGCCAACGATTCAATTCATCACGAATCTTTAAAAGTTCTGGAATCACCGCATTTTGATACAATGCTTTTTTCGCTTCCTTCATATTGTTGTACGAAGAAGAATCGGTGTTGTTCAGCAATTGAACCGGCACGTTGTAAATGTTGCAAAGATCTTTGATCGATGCGTTATATTGTTCGATCAATGACAAATCAGCCGCATTCAAACCAAAGTTCAGCCAAGTCAATTCTTTGCTGCTGAAGATCACATCACCAGCTTTGTCTGATCCTTGTGTTTGTTTTCTGAATTTGTCTTTTAATTGTTGGGCTTGAACCTCATTGATGTCACCTTCTTTGCTCATCAACACACCTCTGGCGGTTTGATTCTGAAGATATTTAACTCCAGTTGTCGTTGCCTCGTTGTTCATTGTGAGTGATCGCAAACCGGCACGCAAAGGAGATTGTCCGTACAAGTGTGATCCAGTTCCATCATAATATGGATTGAAATTCTTGATGTGGCAAATCATATCGGCTGGAATGCGATACGATCCATTGTATTCAATTGAATACTCCTTGACTGGCTCTAAAATGCCTCCAGAGATGATTTCCATTATCTGTGATGGCATCACATACATTTCACGAAACTTGCCCACGTTCATTCCAGTTTCTGGCGCAATTCCATAGATGTATCTGTTTCCGGTCAACAAACCAAAGGCGATCAGTTCTGAAATAAAAGTTGCATATGATTGCGTTGGATTTGGCATCTCAAGCAATTTCTGAAGATCTGTGCCTTCAACCTCAACCAATGCAGACTTTTTCATCAATTTCGATTTGTACAGCGTTGATCCATCAATGTATCCGGATGTCATTGCTTTGTATCTTTTCAAATCATTTTCATTGGTCTTTTCATAAACCATTACTGGAATGGTTGAAGCCGCCTTTGTTATGATGTTGACGATTGAATAGATCGTTGCGTTTTTTTGGTAACCTTGTGAGATGTAGGTATCATCGCTTTCCGGATTCCAAATGATGCTTTGGCCAAGATAATTGTACAAAGCACGATTGTATTCAACTGCCGATTGTTGTGCATTTTTGCTCAAAATGTTTTTGAACCGATCAAGGATTGATGCCATTAATAAAAAATTTTAGTCAAAAATACAAAATAAAGATTTAAGCATTAGAGCAAAAAGAAATCATTGCGTTTCGAGTATTGCGAATAAACGCCATATCGGATCGCATCCATCAAGTGATTGTATTTGTCAATCGGCTTGTTGATGATTGTTCCATCTTTAAGTTCAGTCCAATAATACGATGCATATTCTTTTGCCAGATTCTTTGATTCAAGCGAAACGTAAATGTCAAACTCCTTCACGAGTGAGATCCCAGCATTTACAGATCCAGCACCTTTGACAGCTTCTTTGACCCACAATCCAAGCCTTCTCAATTCTTCAATTGATTTCGGTTCAGCAGAATCAGCAAAGATCAAAGTTTCATCATAGCCATTTGTTTTGAGAAATGTTGCGATGTCTTGATTTGTCATTTGTGTTTTGTAACAAATCTCATTGATGTAAATCTTGTCATTTACTTTGGCGATTTCAACGATAGCTGTTGGATCATTGCTGAATCCAAAGTCCATCCCAAGAATCTTGTCATCAAACTCTGGAAATTCTGATCTTGGAATCCATCGCCAGTTTGAAAAGATCTGTCTGGCAGAAAACACCGCCTTTTGACCTTCACCATAAACACGCCAATAATCTGGATCACGTTCACGCATCCGCTCAATCTCAAACACAAGATCCTTTGGCAAAAACTTGTTGTCTTTGTATGTGGTGATCCAAGTGTCGCAATCTTCTCGTGGAATGATCTCCTCATAAATCCAGTGAACCGGATCTGATGGGTTGAAGTCAATGATCATCTGATCAGTTGTCCTCATATTGATTTGGCGGAAATCTTCAATGGTCAATTCATTGCCTTCATTCAAATATGCAATGTTCCTTTTGCGACCACGAATTTTTTGCGGTTCATCAACTGACAAAAACTCAACCAGATGTTTTTTGTATTTGAATGTATTTTCTGCCTTGTTGTGGATGCCCAGATAATAAAGTCCAGTTGCTTCAAGAATGGAAATTAAATCACGCTGCACAGATCCTTTTAAGGCTGGAAGCGTTTTTCTGATTATTGAAATCACCAATGGATCTTTTGATGTGGTCAGCACAAAAGCCAAGTATTGACATATGGCGTGAGTTTTCCCGGATCGAGTTCCACCTTGATGCACTTTAAAGCGTTTCGTGGAATTGATCAGATCGTAAAATTGCCGATTACATTCTTGAGTGATTACTCTTTTTCCGTTGATGGTTTCCATTCAATGATGGTTGATTCGATGCCTCCATCGTGTTCGATGATTTGCCTTTCAACAAAACCTCGCTTTTGACCTTTGGTCTTTAGGTAAAAGAAAATGCTCGCTTCTTTTGCTTTTTCAATGTTCTTGAACAATTTTGATTCCGCAAAGTCCAAAGCCACATTTTCAATGTCTTTAACTTGTTCGGCATATTCCGGATCGTTTTTCATCCACAAATAATGCGTTGTTCGATCAATACCAGCAATTTTTGCAGCAGTAGAAACGATGCCCATTGATTTTTCAAGGGCTTCAATCATTGCTTTTTTAAGTGTTGGATTTTGTTGATTCATTGCACAAAGTTAAATAAAAAAAGCAGAGAACGATTAAACTCTGCTCATTGACTGATTGCATTTAATTGCTGCCAATCAACCCAATTGGATTCCTAATCCATTATGAAGTTTGATTGAATATAATTATTTGCATTTCTAAAGAACATTATCGTTTTTATAAATCTTTCCGTTGATCTTGATTTCAATTGCTGGATCAAGTTTTTTCATTCGATCAATAATCACTTGACAATACTTTGGATCATATTCCATCAAATATGATTTTTTATTTTTTTGATGCGCCCAAACCATAGTTACGCCACTACCTCCAAAAAAATCAGCAACATTATGTAAATCATCTTTAGCCCAATCATAACACCATTGCACTAAATCAACTGGCTTTTGTGTTGGATGGACTCTGTTTGTTTTTTCACTTGCTTTAGTAAATTTCCTAACAACGCTTCTATAATTTGACCAAGCAAGTTCCGCATCTGTTTGATCACTACCGCCATTATTTTTATCCCATACAAGCCAACATTCACTATCCGGCAAAACACTACAATAATAATTTGCACCCCACCAAACTTGCTTCGTGTTTGGATATAATGAATAAATCAAATTAAATGAGTTCTTTGCAATATCTGGATTGTCATCGCCTATTATATCGCCAGAATAGTTTTTTGAAAGAACACCACTTTTTGAAACAGCATTCATACCATATGGCGGATCAGTATGAATCCAATCCGGAGTGATTCCATTCATTAATTTTTCAATGTCATCAACATTAGTTGAATCACCACAAACCAATCTGTGCTGTCCAATTTCAATCAAATCGCCCAATACAACATCAACCTTTATGTCGTCTGGTTCTGTGTAATCATCTTCTTCAGCCTCCAAGATTTCATCTGGATCAAATGATGGTATTTCTAAACCCCATTCATCTAATTCAACAGCATCCCATTCGTTTGCTAATATATCCCAATCCCACTCACCGAATCCAACATTGTCTTTGATGATAAATTCACGCTTTTGTTTTTCTGTCCAGCCAAACACTTGATGAATTGGCACATCAAACACACCAGAAGATTTCAATGCTTTTAATCGCATATTGCCTCCAAGCACAACCATATCTTCATCAACGACCAATGGCCTTGCTTGAAGCATCTCGGGAAAGTCCTTGATTGATTTGACGAGCTTCTTGAATTTTCCATCTGAAATGTACCTTGGATTTTCATCGTTTGGTTTGATTTCAGCGATGTTTGCTATTCTCGTTATTCCTTCCATCATTTTCTTTCTGTGTACCAAATCACATCCACTACAATCAAAAACAAAGCAAATTGCACTCCGTGCTGGATGTCATCGTGCATTGACAATTCATCATCTTCATCATTGTAGTAGCTGAAACCCAACAAGATTCCAAGAATCGGTGCAAACTGAATTTGTATCATTGTTTTTTTTTCAAAGTTACAAATCTAATTTGCTTGGCAAGTAATCCATATAGTATTTCTTTATATCGCCATCATATGTCCGGGCTGAATACTTTTTTAATGCAACTGCATAACCAGTAATCAAATTTCTTTTTTCTTCATTCCAATCGGGAAGCACATCCATTTTCATAGATCAACCATTTTTACAAAAACTCCATTTTCAGTTTTTCCTTTTCGATCTCTGATCTCATTCCACGCTCTGCTCAATGCATCGGTGGGATCAATTCCATTTTGATATGCAAGGATGATCAAAGTGACAAATGAATCGCCAATCCCATCAATCATTTCATTGCGTTGACCTCTGGCAATGGCTGCGGCAGTTTCTCCGATTTCTTCCATTACCTTGAGCATTTGCGCATTGATGTTTGATCGCTGAATCAAGTTTCGTGATTCCGCCCACAATTTGACCGCTTGAATCAAGTCATCAAATGATTCTTGATCTGTTTTGTTGCAATTAATGTCATCCATAAAAATGTAATCTGAATCGTGGTTTGAACAAGGTGTATTCATATTTAAAAAAAGTATTTACAAGATCCGTTTTCAATTGGTGATTTTTCAAAATAAGTGTTGTTCATTGTTGTGCTTATTTTGTATCTGTTGCAGTTTGATTTAAGTTCACAACCATCACCTTTGCACATTGTCATCAGTGCATTAGTTTTTTGGAAAAATTCATTCAAAGTCATTTGCGTTTTGTTTTGTAAGGTTATTGCATTAAATTTTTGTGTTGTTTTAAGGACATAGCCTTAATTTGGTGAATTAAATCACTAAATATGTCATTATTTGGTGAATCAAATCACAAATTCAGTTATGATTGTCTTTATCACAAAAGATACGATGTAAACAACACCAACTAAAGTGATTATTTCAGCGACCAAATCAGCTCTTTTGGCCATCATTTCATATTCTTTTTTGTAGTCCTTTTCCATTTTGTTTTGTTTAGTGGTTCAAAATTAATTTTTTTTTGATCAAAATGGCACATCATCTGTGATTACTTTGATCCTTTGTTTTTTTGCATCGATCGGATGATATGCACCTCCATTGTTAAAATCTGGCGCAATGGTGAACACTCCTTGAGATCCGTTTTCTTTTCGTTTCACCTTTTGAACATATACTTTGACAGCATCAGATCCATATGCTGTGCGTTCATTCAATGATCTGTAAATGGTCAAGCAATTGTAAGCCTTGTTGAAAAAATCTGATGATCCGGAAATGTCGTATGGAGTTGGCACACGATACACGCCATCATTCATTTCCATTTTCCTTGGGTGAGCAATCAAAAACAAATGTGTGTTTGTCTGCTGGCAAAATTGAGTTATTTCAGACAAAATCCGCCCAACATAAGAATGATCACGTTGATCCGAGTGATCCAGCATATTGTATGGATCGATCACACAAACATTGATTCCTTTTTGAAAAACCAAATCTTTGAACGCATCCAAGATCCCTTTCAATGTCAAGTTTTCCAAATCAATCTTCACAAAGTAAAAATGATTCTCAA
>Ga0070749_10001132_pt1 | contig 17997 bp, 15 predicted proteins | sample VirMetDEL_Nov_18_FD_75180 | JGI IMG/M metagenome (GOLD analysis project Ga0070749, IMG submission 75180) | Aqueous microbial communities from the Delaware River and Bay under freshwater to marine salinity gradient to study organic matter... | ecosystem: Environmental > Aquatic > Marine >...
AACTACTTGCGAGCAATGAGCTGGTCTAGCTGGGATAAACCTATTTCTGACAAAGAGGTAGGGCTTGGCGATATACTTGTATTTAACCGAAATGGCGGAGGTCACGTAGGGTTTTATGTGGCTGAGGATGCTACTGCTTACCACGTGCTTGGTGGAAACCAAAGCGATAAGGTGAGTATTGCCAGGATTGCTAAAAGTAGGCTATATAGTTGCCAACGAGCTAACTATCGAGTAATGCCTAGTAGTGTAAAAAAATACTATATAGACGCAGCCGGCACATTGAGTACCAACGAAGCGTAAGTTGCTAGTAGCGGCGGTGTTTGTATTAAGTATACTGGTCGGTATAGGGGTGATGCACTTGTATTAAAAAATAAAATGAAATCAATATTATTAATATTCGGATTAGTATTTTGTACTCCAAGCATAATTTGTGTGGATGAATACTTTGATAGAGAAGACAAGTATCAAAGAATGGAAGCGATACTTGACTATGCTTACAGTAATGCCGTTTCAGATACTATAAAAATTAGCATCCGATACGAAGATAATCAAGGTAGAATTGTTGAATATAGCGTAGAATGATATATAATTGGAAACTTGTAGTTGTTGGAGTAGCAGTATTGCTATTGATTGTATTCGGCATAAAAAGTTGCATCAAAAAGGACGACGTTATTATAGAAAGTCCTAAGCCATACATAGATAGTTTGCTTATAGAAAACAGAGCATTAGAAAGGGCTGCAAAAGAAATTGAAGCTAAAAGGATAAATGACAGTATAAGGCTGACAAAGGAGCTAGATTATTACAAAGCATTAAAAAGAAAAGAGCGAATTGTTTATGTAGCTGCAAAAGTTGGTGGCGATTTGGTGGACCAAGACACATTAACTTGTTTTAACGATAGGCAATTGGATAGTGTTAGTACGATTTCAATTGAGAGAGATTTCTGTTATGTGGATAGAGATGAATTAAAGAAACTGAACTCTATTAAAGATGCTCAGATATTCAACTCAGACAAAACGTTAGCTAAATCAATACTATACTCAACAAATCTTGAATCTCTTAATAAGTCACTAAGGAAAGATAGAGACAAGCAGGTAACGAAGAAGCGAAGGAATGCTAAGATAGCTGTTGTTGCTACTATAGTTGCTGTTGCTGAAGGTTATTTGTTATTTTTGAGGTAATTATGCAGATTAGAAAGATTTCAGTAGGTTCTGAATATAAGTCAGCTATGCATTACATAGTTGGTCAAAGTGTTTGCGATGGGAAGTATTCTGTTCACTTAATACATCACTCAGACAAAAAAGATGGGTATTTAGTGTATATTGAAAATGAATTGAACGAGGTGTTTTTATGGAAGTTCTTCAGTAAGGATATGCCAGTGTCAATCGAATATAACATAGATTTTTAATGAAATCTCCAACATCATTCATAGTAAAACCTTTTGAGGGAAAGAGGTACAACAACTCAATAGATATTTCAGGAGTTAATTTTCTCATAAGTAGCAGCCAAGAAGATTATACTGCTACGAACAGGTATGCTGAAGTGATAGCGTGTCCAAATAATTATGACGGTCCTGTAAAGAAAGGGGATCTGCTTATAGTCCATCACAATGTGTTTAGAGTTTATCATGATATGAAAGGAAGAGATAGGAACGGGAGGAGTTTTTTAGATGACGGCACTTTTATTATAGACGATGAACAATGGTTCGCTTACGGCTCTGAGGAAAATTGGATAGCTAAAGAGGGGTTTACATTTGTAAAGCCGGTACTTGTTTTTACAGAGCAATTTAAAAATATACTAGTCCACGAACCGCTTACAGGAGAAGTTGTCTTTTCCAGTTTGGGGTTAAATAAAGAAGATATCGTTACATTTGTTCCTGACAGCGAATATGAATTTGTTGTCGACGGAGAGGTTATGTATAGGTTGTACAATTCTTCAATAGCAATAAAATGGAATACAACGAAATAAGAGAGAAGATTATAAGAGCAGGCGAAAAAGCTGTAAAAGAGCTAATTAAAGTTGCCGAGGAGAAGATAATCACTAATGACGAAGGAGATTTAACTGCAGATAAATTAAAGAATGCAGCAGCAGCAAAAAAGCTGGCAATATTTGACGCATTTGAGATAATGTCTAGGATAGAGGCAGAGAAGAACGTTATAAGTGATATAAGTGTACCTAAAAAAGAAGCAATAGGTGGATTCGCAGAAAAACGAGCAACAGGAAGAAAGAGATAAACTCCACTATGTAATAGAGGGCTTAGTACCTAATAGCATAAGGAAGTCTAGAAACTCTAAGAGAGAGTGGTCTTATGGCTACAATAAAGAATTTGATATAGTTATCATATCAAAGGATGGTACGCTTGGAGAGATATACGAAATACAGAACCTTAGAATAGGTTTACCTGAAAAACCTAAAGATATATATAGCAGAAGCGAGACTTTACAAAGTCAATACTGGGAACCGTTCGAGTTTCCTGAACCTCTTCAAAAAATAAAAAGCTCACTACACTGGGGGACAAAACCGAGAGAATTTAAGGCTAAATGGATAGATTACATAGAGCAAGAGTTCGATAGGAGGGAATTTGGTTTTTGGTTTATGAATAATGGAGAACCTACTTATATCACCGGCAGTCATTATATGTATGTTCAATGGGCTAAGATTGACGTAGGATTACCTGATTACAGATATGCAAACAGAATAAGTTTTCTTCATTGGGAAGCCTGCAAAGCAGATGAGAGGTCTTATGGTCAAGTTTACCTAAAAATAAGGAGATCTGGATTTTCTTATATGACATCTTCGGAAATAAATAATCAAGCAACAATGATTAAAGAGTCGAAGTTTGGCATATTGTCAAAAACGGGAGGTGACGCTAAAGAGATGTTCGTAAATAAAGTGGTTCCTATTTTAGTGGGGTATCCGTTCTTTTTCAAGCCCATACAGGATGGTATGGATAAACCTAAGACGGAAATATCGTTTAGAGTTCCAGCTTCAAAGATTACAAAGAACAATATGTATGATGAAGACGAGAAAGAGTTGGAAGGGCTTAATACTATTGTAGACTGGAGAAACACGGGAGATAACAGCTACGATGGTCAAAAACTGAAGATGATAGGTTACGATGAGATTGGGAAATGGGAAAAACCTAATAATATGCTCAAGAATTGGGACGTTATCAGAACGTGTCTTAGATTAGGTAAGCGTATTATAGGTAAAGCTATGGCAGGTTCTACATGCAACTCTCAGAAGACAGGTGGAGAAGAATTTAAGAAACTGTACTATGATTCTGATGTAACTAACAGAAATAAGAACGGGCAAACGAAGTCAGGATTATATTCGCTATTCATACCTATGGAGTTCAATATGGAGGGATATATAGATATGTATGGTTTCCCTGTACTTAGAGCACCTGAACATCCTGTGAAAGGTATTGATGGAGATTTAATTGAAGCGGGAGCTATAGAGTTTTGGGAGAATGAAGTTGAGTCTAAGAAAGGTAACTCCGACTCTTTGAATGAGTTTTATAGGCAATTTCCTAGAACAGAGTCTCACGCATTTAGAGATGAGTCTAAAAACTCGCTGTTTAATCTAGCTAAAATATACCAACAGATAGATTACAATGATGGTCAGATATTGGATCATATTGTTACTACGGGAAGTTTTTCTTGGAAGGATGGTGTTAGAGACACGAAGGTGATATGGACACCTAATAAGAACGGTAGGTTTAATGTAACTTGGATACCTAAAGCAAATATGCAGAACAGGGTGGTTATTAGAAATGGAATAAAGTTCCCAGGAAATGACCATATCGGTGCTTTCGGATGCGACTCTTACGATATTAGCGGAACGGTAAGTGGAGGAGGCTCTAACGGAGCGCTTCACGGGTTAACAGGTTTCCACATGGATGAGGCACCGGTACATCACTTCTTCTTAGAGTATATTGCTAGACCGCAAACAGCGGAGATATTTTTTGAGGATATGTTAATGGCTATAGTATTCTACGGAATGCCGATACTGGTAGAGAACAATAAGCCTAGATTGCTTTACCACTTAAAGAATAGAGGGTATAGGGGGTTTTCTATGAATAGACCTGACAAAGAGTATAGTAGATTATCTAAAACAGAAAGAGAACTAGGCGGAATACCAAACTCATCTGCAGATATTTTACAAGACCACGCGGCAGCTATAGAGTCTTACATAGATAAGCACGTAGGAGAGGCTACTAATGGCGAATACAGAGATATTGGGGAAATAGGGTCAATGTATTTCAACAGAACTTTGAATGATTGGTCTAGGTTTGACATAACAAAAAGAACAAATCACGATGCTTCGATAAGTTCAGGATTGGCTATAATGGCTAATCAAAGACACTTGTATGTATCGCAAAAGAAAGAGCAGAAAATAAGTATTAAATTTGCAAGATACGATAACACCGGCACATTTAGCAAAATTATAAGATAATGAAAGACCTTTCAGTAAATATACAGCCTAGTTTCTTCCCTGAGAAATATGTTCCTGATTCACAAAAAAATACACCTGAGTTTGGACTTAGGATAGGGCAAGCTATTCAATATGAATGGTTTAATAGAGAAGGAGGTAGATGTAGGTTCTACGACCAGGTTGTAGAGTTTCATAAGAGAAGGCTGTATGCAAGAGGCGAACAGTCTGTAGATAAGTATAAAAGGGAGTTAGCTATAAACGGTGATTTATCGTATATGAATCTAGATTTTACGCCTGTTCCTATCATATCTAAATTTGTAGATATAGTCGTAAATGGTATGTCTTCAAGACAGTTTTCAATCAAAGCGTATTCTCAAGACCCTATATCTGCAGAAAGAAGATCTGAATTTCAGAAGACTATCGAGGCCGATATGGTATCAAAAGATTTGCTTAATCAGATACAGCAGGATTTTGGTGTTGATGCATTTAACATTCCTCAAGACGAATTACCTGAAGATGATGAAGAAAAGTCTTTGTATATGCAACTTAAGTACAAGCCATCAATAGAGATTGCCGAAGAGGTTGCAATATCAACGATACTTGACGATAACCACTTTGAGGAGTTGAGAGATAAGGTTAATTATGACATAACCGTATTAGGCATAGGAGCGTATAAGCACTCTTTCTTAAAAGGGGCTGGAATAAAAATTGATTGGGTAGATCCTGTAAACCTTATATATTCTCAGACTGAAGACAGAAACTTTAGAGATTGCTTCTATTACGGAGAGATTAAAACAGTACACATAAATGAAGTACTGAAAATTAACCCAAATCTTACAGAAGAGGATTTGCACGAAATATCAGAATTTTCTCAAGATTGGTATCGCTATTACAATACGTCGAACATTTACGACAATAATATATTTTCGAAAGATTCTTGCACTCTACTGTACTTTGATTATAAAACGACTAAGAAGTTTGTATACAAGAAAAAGATATTGCCAAATGGTAGTGTTAAGATTATAGAGAAAGATGACACCTTTAATCCTCCTGAAGAAATGATTGAGGAGGGCAAATTCGAGAAGATAGAGAAGATTATAGATGTTTGGTATGAAGGTGTTATGGTCGCTGGAACAAACATAGTTCTTAAATGGGAAATGCAGAAGAATATGGTTAGACCAAAATCAGCATCTCAAGATGCCATGTCTAGTTATGTTGTTACAGCTCCTAGAATGTATCGAGGCTCGATAGAATCTCTAGTGAATAGAATGATTCCATTTGCAGACCAAATACAAATATCTCACTTAAAATTGCAGCAGGTTATCTCTAAAGTTGTGCCTGATGGTGTGTATATTGATGCAGATGGACTGAACGAAGTTGATATGGGCACGGGTGCTGCATACACTGCTGAGGATGCGCTAAGCTTATACTTTCAAACAGGTAGTGTGGTTGGTAGAAGTTCTAATATGGATGGCGAATTTAATCAAGGGAAAGTTCCTATTCAGCAACTAGTGTCTAGTAGCGGTCAAAGTAAAATTGCCAGCTTAATAACAAGCTATAATCATTATTTAAATATGATTAGAGATGTAACAGGACTGAATGAAGCTAGAGACGCTTCTACCCCAGATCCTAACTCTTTAGTTGGTCTTCAAAAACTTGCAGCACTGAACTCAAATACTGCTACCAGACATATTCTTGATGGTAGCTTATTCTTAACGAAAGCTCTTTCTGAAGCAATTAGTTGCAGAATATCTGACGTATTAGAATATGCCGACTTTAAAGATGAATTTATTTTGCAGATAGGTAAATATAATGTTGGCGTGCTAGAAGAAATAAAAGACCTGTACTTATTTGATTTTGGTCTATTTATAGAGGTTTCTCCAGATGAAGAAGAAAAAGCTCAATTAGAGTCTAATATAAGTATAGCTCTAGGCAGAGAGCAGATTACTCTTGAAGATATTATAGATATTCGAAACATCAAAAACATTAAAACTGCCAACCAATTACTTAAAGTTAGACGAGCTAAGAAAGAAAAAGAGGATCAGCAAAGAGCTATGCAGATGAAGCAGTTAGATGCTCAAAACAATATGCAGCTTCAGCAAATGGCAACTCAAACAGCTATGCAGAAATTAGCGGCAGAGAAAGATATGAAGATTTCTGTAGCATCAGCAGAAGCTCAAGGTAAGATAGAGGTAATGAAGACAGAGGCTGAACTGAAAGAATATTTAATGAGCGTTGAGTTTAATTATCAGATGCAGTTAAAAGGAGTTGAGACCGAGCTTATAGAGAAGCGGGAACAAAAGAAAGAAGATGCCAAGGATAAACGAGTGTCTCTTCAAAGTACTCAGCAATCTAAACTCATAGAGCAAAGGCAGAATAATTTACCGCCTGTTAATTTTGAGTCAACAGAAGACTCTTTAGACGGGTTTAGTTTAGAGCAGTTTAGCCCTAGATAAACGTATATTATTTTTAACTAATTTTGTAGAAATTTAATTTAATGGACATTATAGTAAAAGAAGTAACGGATGTAGAAGAAAAATCCATCCAAGAAAGAGAAGCAGAGGTGCTTCAAAAGCACGAGGAAAAAGTTGCTGCGGAAGCAGAAGCTGGGCAGACAACTGAAGATACATCCGAAGCGGAGGCGACAACCGTTGAGCTGAAGGATGAAGATGTTCTTTCATATATTAAATCAAAGTACAATAAAGAGGTTTTATCTTTAGATGACTTTCTTACTCCTCAGAAAGAGGTTGTTAAGGAAGACCTACCTGAAGATGTCGAAGCCTATTATAAGTATAAGCGAGAAACGGGGAGAGGTTTTGAGGATTTTGTTAAGCTAAACAGAGATTTCTCAAATGTTCCCGAAAACCAACTTTTGACCGAATACTACAAAGAGGTTGAAGGCGCTGACGACGAGGAAGCTAGGTTTATGATTGATTCTGAGTTTTCGTTCGATGAAGACATTGATGACGAAAACGATATAAAGAAAAAATCTATCGCTAAGAAAAAAGAGATTCGGAAAGCTAAGAAATATTTCGAAGAACAAAAAGAGAAGTATAAAGCGCCTATCGAGCAGAAGGTAGCTGCTTCTAATGAAAGTCAAGAGTATATTTCTAAGCTAAAAGAATACGAGGATAGCCAGGCTAATCTGCAGAAAAAAAGAGCAGAGCAAGCTAACTTATTCCAAAGTAAAACAGATGAGGTTTTTGCTGAAGGGTTCAAAGGTTTTGAGTTCAAGTTAGGCGAAAAAGAGATTCCGTTCTTACCTGGAGACGTTAATGATGTGAAAAATTCACAACTTAATATTGACAACTTTATCGGAAAATACTTCGATGAAGAGGGGTCGATAAAAGATGCGAAGGGGTATCACAAGGCACTGGCTGCCGCACTAAATCCCGATAAACTTGCTAGCCACTTCTACGAGTTGGGTAAGCTTGATGCAATATCTAGTAGCACTAAAGGTGCAAAGAATATAGATATGAGCGTCAAGACTATTCCTCAGGTGGTGAATAAAGAAGGTTTCTCGGTACGAGAAGTAAACCCCGACAATGGAAGGGGATTAAAAATTAAAAAACGAAATTAAAAAATTAAAAAATGGCTGTATTATCGTCACCAACGTATTCGTTGACACCGAGCCCTAGTAAGGTGGCTCTATCTACAAATTACCTTACAGATGCAGATTTTGACTGGTTACAGCAATATCTGCCTGATACCTACGAGAAAGAATTTGAGAGATATGGAAATCGCTCAGTAGCTTCCTTCTTGAGAATGACCTCTTCAGAGTTGCCATCAACATCTGACCTTATCAAATGGACCGAACAAGGCCGTTTGCACACTAAGTATACTGACGCTTGGACAACATCTGCAGCAGGAGCTAAAACGGCGCCTGTACAATTCCAACTACAAACAGGTACTGTTTGTGCGTTTAGAGTTGGACAAACTGTTGTTATATCTCAAAACTCAGGAACAGCTGTGAACAAAGGAGTTATAACCGCAGTAGCAACAACAAACTTTACTGTAGGTCTTTACGAAGCTACCCAAAATATTGTAGCTGGTACATCATCTACAAACCTGTGTTCTGTGTTTGTTTACGGTTCTGAATTTGCTAAAGGTACGCCAGGAATGGAAGGTTCTTTAGAAGCTGAATCAGACTTCTTTGAAAATAAGCCAATCATCCTTAAAGACCATTACGCTATAAGCGGTTCTGATATGGCTCAAATCGGATGGATTGAGGTTTCTACTGAAAATGGTGCTTCAGGGTACTTGTGGTACATTAAATCAGAGCACGAAACTCGCCTTAGATTTGATGATTATCTAGAAACATCAATGATTGAGGCAGCACCTGCCGAGGCATCTTCTGGTGCATCTTCTGTAAGTCTTAGTGGCTCCGAAGGTTTATTCTACACTGTAAACGATAGAGGTAATGTGTTCGGTGGAGTTCCAACAACTCTTGCTGAATTTGACGCTATCGTTGCTCGTTTAGACAAGCAAGGAGCTATCGAAGAAAATGCGTTGTTTGTAAATCGTGATATGAGTTTCTCTATCGACGATATGCTTGCATCTCAAAACTCTTACGGAGCTAGCGGTACGTCTTATGGCTTGTTCGACAACGACAAAGATATGGCGTTGAACTTAGGTTTCACAGGTTTCCGTAGAGGTTACGACTTCTACAAAACTGATTGGAAATACCTAAACGACATCACTATGAGAGGTGGGTTAGTTGGAGGTAAGGTTAGCGGAGTATTAGTTCCTGCAGGTTCTACTACTGTTTATGACCAAGTTCTTGGTAAAAACGCTAAGAGACCATTCTTGCACGTTCGTTACCGTGCTTCAGAAACTGAAAATCGTAAGTATAAAACTTGGATTACAGGTTCTGCAGGAGGTGCTCAAACTAGTTCTCTTGATGCTATGGAAGTTCACTTCCTATCAGAAAGATGTCTATGTACATTAGGAGCTAACAACTTCTTCTTATTCTCTAACTAGTAGAGAGTAAAACAATACAGGGGCGGATAACACCGCCCCTTAATTTTAATATAATTGAATAATAAATAAATGAAAAAAGAAATTAAAAAAGACATGGTATTCGTTCTAAAGTCAGAAAGAAAACCTTTGAGCTATATGCTCCAATCTAGAAACAAGGCAAATTCCCCGCTATTATACTTTGATGAAGAGACCAATTCCAATAGAGCGTTGAGATACGCTGCTAATCAGAAGTCTATATTCGAAGACGAACAAGATGGTCACGCAGTATTAAGCACTATAGTGTTCGAAGATGGGGCGTTGGTAGCGCCTAGAACAAATCCTGTATTACAGGAGTTTTTGTTAAAACATCCAGGGTTTAACAACATCTACGAAGAGCTAGACCACGAAAGGGATGCTGATAAAGAAATCGAGATGTTCGAGCTAGAGCAAAAGGCTCAGTCTATTATCATGGGTATGGACTTAGATGCGTTAGTTGATTTAGCTAGAATGTTATTGAGTGGTAATGTGGACAATATGCCGTACAAGGTTCTAAAGAGAGACCTATTGATACACGCAAGGAATTATCCTGAAGAAATTATAGATGTTACGAATGACCCTGAATTGGAAGAAAAATCTTTCGTTAACAAGGTGTTTGCTGAAGGGCTTCTATTTACCAAGAATAATGACACTGAATTGTTCTGGAATTTGTCAAACAATAAAAAGAAGTTAATCTCTATTCCTTTTGGTCAAACAAAAGAAGAAGCTCTATTTACTTTCTTTAAAACAAAGGAAGGTATTGAGCCTAGAGCTATGCTAAAAAAGTTGGTTTAGTTACGAACATAGTTTACTGTTTAAATGTTAAAGCACCTATTTTTATAGGTGCTTTTTTTTTATTACTATCTTTGCCAAAAGATGATTGATTCAGTTAGGCAAACAGTGCAGGCCATTGCCAATAAGAATAACAGGGGGTATATAACTCCGTCAGACTTCAATCTGTACGCAAAGTTGGCTCAGTTAGACATATTTGAGGATTATTTTAGCGATATAAACTCTTTTGTAAATATGAAGAATGCAAGACTTTTTACAGTTGGGCAAAACAGAGGAATGAACTCAGGTTTTGCTGATTTGCAAAGAGATTACGAAGAGGTTATAGATACGTTTTCTGTTATTGCTACACTATCAGGTGCGTTGAATGAATACGAATTTCCTGCGGACGCATATAGAATAATGTCGATAATGGCTGACGGAGTAGAACTTGAAAAAGTTACTTATCAAAAATACGTAAGACTTGCAGGGTCTAACTTAAGTGTTCCAAATGCATTGTTTCCAGTGTACTACTCTAACGAGAATAGTGCCGTAATAAGCTACAACCCGACAACTGTTACGTCTAACTATATAAGAAAGCCCTTTACGCCAAACTGGACGTATGTTGAAGTATCCCCAGGCGGCGAACCAATCTTCAACCCATCATCAGTAGACTATCAAGACTTTGAGCTGCCTGAAGTGGATGAGAATTTAATAGTGGCTAAAATATGCCAATATGTTGGTATATCCATAAGAGAGTCTGATGTATATCAGTTTGGTCAAACAACAGAAATAGAAGAAAAACAAAGATAATGGCGTATATAACAGATTATCAGTATTACGATAACGGTGGAAGCTCTCCATCAAATGCGAATTGGGGTTCATACCAGTATGTTAGCCTAAAAGATATTGTAAATAACTTTGAGATGATGTACTCTGGCGAGGATAAACTGATAGATAATGTCAGCAGAAATCAGCTCGTATTTTACGCCAAGAGAGCTATTCAGGAGCTTAATTATGATGCAATGAAAGAAATTAAGGTCTTGGAACTTAATATAGACGAAAGCTTGAGGTATATCTTGCCTTACGATTACGTGAACTGGGTAAGAGTTTCTTTGTACAGAAATGGTGTTTTGGTACCGATAGATATAAACACCAATACATTATATGCTAAATCATATACGCAAGCATCAAGCGGTGCATTAATCTTTAGTAGCGATTATGTTGTGTTAGACGAGTCGGAAATAGATAAAGACAGATTAAGCGGAAACGTTAATCAGGATAGCGAAGAAGAATTTAATAGTCAAGAGCAAAGAGGTTACAAGATAGATACCAACTATAGCTACAAAGGTATGGAAGGTAAAAAAACTCCTAGCTTTAGTATAGATAGGGCATCTGGTGTGATTAATTTCAGTTCAGGGTTAGAGTCTGAACTATGCATACTTGAGTACGTTTCTGACGGAATGGAGAGGGGTGATGACTTAAAAGTATCTGTAAACAAATTATTTGAAAGCTACATATACGCGGAAATCAAATACCAGATCTTAAATAGTAGGATTGGTGTTCAGGAGTACATTGTAAAAAGGTCTAGAGACGAGAGGCGTGCATTGTGGCTTAATGCCAAGATAAGGATAAGTGAAAATCCATACAAGATACTAAGAAAGATTAGAGTATAGATGGCTGAAGATAAAAGAAATTTTGTAAGAGGGGTAATGGATAAGTCTTCAGATGAGAGACTTGTTCAAGACGGTACGTATATAGACGCATTAAATATTCGTGTATCTTCAGAGGAGAATGATGATAATCACGTAGAAAATCCGTTAGGCAACACTAAATTAACAACGCTATACTACGATGGAGTAGAACTGGAAAATGCCGAAACAATAGGTTCTTTTGCTGATACTACAAACAACACAATATACTGGTTTGTAACTAAACCCGGAGTGGTTGATATGATTGTATCTTACAACGCCCTAGACCAGGTATTAATGTATCACATAGTTGATGACAATGGTATCTTAAATTTTTCCACAGACAGACGAATTAATGACATAGATAAGATAGGAGACCTTTTATTTTGGACTCAGCAAGATAATCCACCTAGATACATAAATGTAAAAAGGCCGTATTTGGGGCTTATTGAAGATGACATAAACGTAATAGTAGCTCCACCTTTAGAACCTCCAACGATATCTATGATTAAGTTGCCTACTCAGGAAAACTATTTAGAGGATAGATTCGTTTGTTTTGCGTATAGATATAAGTATTTAGACAACCAGTATAGTGCGTTGTCTCAGTTTTCTGAACCAGCTTTTGCTCCAGGAGCTTTTGTTTTAGATGGGTATACATACCAAAACTCAGGAATGAAGAATGAGTATAATGGAGTATCTGTAACTTTCGACACCGGAAACAAAAATGTTCAAGAGATAGAATTGTGCTTCAAGTTGTCGGATTCCAATATAATCAATGTAATAGGAAGGTACAACAAGAATAATAACGGATGGTCAGACAATCAACTGAAATCTTTAGTCTTTAGCAACAGAAAGATTTATACAACACTACCAGAAAGTGAGCTTCTTAGGTTATATGACAACGTGCCTAGGTTTGCTATAGCTCAGACAGTTATGTCTAACAGGTTGTTTTATGGAAACTATACAGATGGATATAATATTGTCGACGAGAATGGAAGAAATATTAAGATAGATTATACTTGTGATGTTATATATATTAACGACCAAGCAGAAACACTTACGACAGCACTAGGGAATGGAACCTATACATTTGGTACAGCTGCTACTGTAATAAATGATACGATATTACTAATAAATATGGCTCCTGCTGTTAGTGGGGGATTACTAAAAAAAGGCTCTCTCTTTTCTTTTACCATAACAATACAGCATAGTCAATTTGCTACATACCCTACAGTGTCTCCTCCTTCACAACAAGGAACTCTAGAATTAACCTTTCTATTTAATTTTAAGCAAGATTATGACACGCTAGCTCAAATGATAGCTAGTGAAGATTTTAATGCAGTTTTAGGAACATCTAGTTCTTATGTCGCTGCAGCTTCTGACGCTTGCAATAATTTCTCCTTTGCGGACATATTCAACTGTAGCATAAGTGATATAACTGGATATGATAAAGAATCTAGTGGGATAACTTCTTATCAGCAAGGATTCGCTATTCAATCATCGCCTAGTAGTATCCTAAGCATTCAGGTTCCTGCTATGAAATTCAAACAAACAGGAGCTGGAACAGGTGTTATTTATGAATACTTTGAGATTGTTTCCGCTTCCGCTTTAATATCTAATACATCTACGCCTAAAAGTTTGCATAGTAACAGAGATTACGATATAGGTATTGTTTATGAAGACGAGTACGCAAGGTCTACAACAGCTCTTACGTCCATCAATAATTCGGTGTATATACCAGCTTCGGCATCTATAACTCAAAACGGGATAAGGGTTACATTAAAAAATAAAGCACCAGCTTGGGCGACAAAATACAAGTTTGTAGCAAAGTCTAGTAAATTAGGTTACGAAACCATTTACTCTGCCATATACTATTCTGAAGAACCTGGCAATAGATCTTGGATAAAACTAGATGGAGACAATGTAAATAAGGTTATTGAAGGTGATATACTAATACTGAAAGCAGATGCGTCAGGCCCAACAAACAGAGTAATACAGAAGAAAGTTCTTGAAATAAAAACTCAGGCTGCTGATTTCATATCAGGGGGTGTTTCTGAATTAGCAGGAGTTTATATGCTGATGGATTCGTCAGAATTAAATATAACGCCATCTGAAAACTCGATTGTTGATTACGGGAACAAGTCTGTTATGTACCCTTCTTTTATAAGATATTCTATAAACATAGGAACATCTCCGTACACTATACCTTCCGGTAGCATAGTTAGGTTCATAATAAGCTTCGATAGAGATACAGGTCCGGGATGTCCAGGTCAGAGTTATTATTTAGATGCCTCATATACAGCTAAAAAATATTACAACAACTTATATGACTTTGTTATAGGGGAGAATATAAAATTTTTAGGCGGAGAATCCGAAGGAAGTGTAGCTACTACGATATTTAATCCTATATTAATAAGCGGAACATCAGACCCATCTCTAAGTTTTATACAAGGAACAAATCAGATTCAATTTGGCGAAAATACAGCAACAGGTGAAATGTTTTTGTGTGTAGCTCCTGGAGTTGAGAACTGTTTTACTTCTATTTCGGCTAGATACTCAAGAGTTTCTTGTCGGATAGTTGTACAAAGAGCTGTCAATCTGTTGGTATTCGAAACCACTCCATTAGAGTCTGATGCGGACTTATTTTACGAGGAGAGTGCTTCGTATGATATAATAAGCTATAACCACCAAGGCAATGTTCAGAATCAGAACTACGCAACAGGAGTTCCTGCTATAATAGACTTAGCATTTTTTGACTGTTTCACTTTTGGGAACGGTGTTGAAAGCTATAAGGCTTTAGATGCTCTAACTGGAAGGCACTTTAATCTAGGCAATAGGTTTTATTCAGTGTCTCAGCAAGATTATAAGCAAGCAGACAGGATAGCTTCCATTACCTATAGTGGCAAGTATAATCAAGAAACTAACCTAAATAAACTTAACGAGTTTAATTTAGGTCTTGTCAACTACTACGATCTGGACATAATGTTCGGAGCTATTATGAAGATGTTTGGTAGAAGAAATGACATCAACGTGCTTCAAGAAGACAAGATATCTTATGTACTGTCAGACAAGAGTTTAATAAACGAGGCTGCTGAAGGCGGAGCAATCACAAGTAGTCCTGAAGTATTAGGGACTCAGATTGCCAGATTGGAGAACTTTGGAATAAGTAAAGACCCTGAAAGTTTTGCGTCATACGGAAGTCTTAGATTTTTTACAGACTCTAAAAGAGGTGTCGTCTTAATGTTGGATGGTAGTAGCTACCAAGAGCCTTTAGTCATCATATCAGACGCTCTTATGTCTCAATATTTTAGAGCATTGTTCGATAATACTAAAGGTAAATTCAAATTAGGCGGGTATGATCCTTACAATAGCGAATACGTATTGTCATTTACAGATAATGGTCAATCTCAGGATGTCACCACGTATCCTTGCGGAATAAAAATATCGGCTCAGAGACTACTTACATCAAAGACATATACTGTAGATTTTGGTTCTAGGCTAGGCAACTCAGCTATAAGTTTAGATATACATGATGGCTCTGCATATCTCGTTATCACTTACAATGGAGTTGCAGTAACCACAACAACAAGCTCTTCAAGTACAGGAGCTACAATATCTAAAGACAACGCATCTGTAGATACGATGACAGTAGAGGTTGTTCCTGTTACGTTCCCACTAACGTACACATTAACGATACCTTGCCCAGATCCTAAGAGATTGAAGCTAGTAAAGGTTGTGGCAGCGTCTCCTGATGACTTGAATAAGTTTACGCACATAACAAATAGTTGGGCTAAAAACGGAGTGTCATCTCCAACAGATGTTACTTCAGTGCAGTTAGCAACTACTCCTAACTCATATTATAACCTTATCGAAGGAGAGGCTTCCGTAGGAGCTATACCTGTAGATGGAGGAGATACAATAGTTGGAATAAATACATTACAAGGAGATGATTTTGTATTTGATGTAACTAAAAATAGGTTTATGTTCTTAGCTACAAATACGCTCTATGCCAATACTGAAGCTGACATAAATAGCTTAATAGCTTATATTATAGCTAATAATAATGGAACTACAGCAGGAATATCAACAATACTAGAAAACCCTAGTGCTGGAACTTATTACGCAACATTCCAACCGAATACTAATCCTTACGAATATTTATACTTAATTTGGAACTTTAAAAAAGCAACAGAACTTGTCGTTTGTTACGATGTTGACAACATAGACAATGTTTGCGAATGTTAATATATGCCAACAATATACATAGACACCGATAACCTACTAACTGCTACGGCAGCTTACTTGGATTCGGACCTTACTACTAAGGCTCCTGATGGATACTATAGGTACGATGGAGTTATTTATAGAGAGCAAAGCGGAGGAGTTTTATTGCCTCCTGCTGACTGTCCTTATCCTCAATCAATATCGACAGGAGTTACGGTAACTACTCCACCAAATTTAGGAGTTTACTACTTAAGGGTAAATGTAGGTTCGGGCGTAGGTATGATAACTCTTTACGTGGATAGGTCAACTGATTTTATATTACCTAAACTAATATACGACGGAATAGTGTACGATGATTTTTATTGCGCAGACACAACAACAACACCTGCTACACCATACGGTGGAGTATGGACAAACAAGCCTATAGCGGGACCAGAAACTTCGTGCGTGTATGCTGCATCAATACCGAAAGAATTACCTCAATGGCAATACGATAAAAATATAGCAGCTTGGGTAGATTCAGGTTCAGAAGATAGAGATTGGGGAGTTGGAGGAGTAACTACATCTATACGAACAGCAGATAAAATGTCGATACACATCTACAAGTATTTCGAATCGCCAACATACGTATACATAGAGGTTGCTAAGTATTGTTCAGAAGGAGTAATGGGCTTGTCTGTAGATTTGAATACGTTAACACCGTTGACAACGACAGTACTTTTCCTTACTCCAATATTCACATCGTTAGATGCTTGTTCTAGTACGGAATATGTTAATGATTTTCTTCACAACGGAGCAGGAGCTGACCCTGCGCCAGGAGACTTTATGTACGTAGATACCGGCTCAAATATTGAGCTGTTGACAACTAATTTAACTCCAGGGTTTGGAGATAGAGGGTATATTAAGATACCAGCAACAAACAAGGTTGTTGAGATATATGATGGATATGTAATGAGTGTAACAGATTGCTAATGGCTACAACAATAACTTTTCACAATAACGGACAAGCGAGTGGATGGACATCTAGATGGTCATATAACCCTGAAGATATGGTTTATATGAACAACAGATTCTATACGTTTAAGAATGGCAACCTTTATTTACATGACAGTAATTTAATTAGAGGCACGTTCTATGATTTGGCTTACGGTTCTATAATTACGGGCGTGTTCAATATGGCTCCAACAGAGATAAAGATGTGGAAGACTCTTGAGATAGAAGGTAACGCCGCTTGGGACATCAATATAGTTACAGACTTGATGACAGGGAGTATAGATTCCACTTACTTTGAGCAAAAGGAGGGTACATTTTTTGCGTTCATAAGGAATGACGAGAATGCTGAAGTGGATTTAAAATCAAGATCTACACGAGGCATAGGACTTTATAGTTCAATAGGAGGTGGGCCACCTTCTGCAGTAGAAGTTACGATGCCTTACAGTATGAGAACCATAGTTAGCGTAGGGGATGTTATATATAAAATATCAGGACCGGGAGTAATATACTGCGGCCCTGTTACGGCTTTGGGCGCTGACAACATATTCACGATTAACACTTCAGGGGCAGGCTCTATGCCAGGGGCAACAACACCATTAATTGTTGTTAAGAATAGCGTCGCCGAGTCTCAGGGAGTTAGGGGTTTTTATATGAAGTATACAATGACTACGAGCGAAACAGGCGAAGTGGAGTTATTTGGTGTAAATACCACCTTATTTAAAAGTTACCCTTAAAGATATATCTTTGCAATAATGAACCTTACGTCTAGAGCAATTAAAGATGAAGAAATTAAAACACTTGAGAAATGGTGGGCTGATTGGAGTTTTGTATCTCCTGTAGATATGCTACCTGAGACAGGACTTATGGTATCTTCGGACGGAATAGATGTTTG
>Ga0070749_10001133_pt1 | contig 17997 bp, 27 predicted proteins | sample VirMetDEL_Nov_18_FD_75180 | JGI IMG/M metagenome (GOLD analysis project Ga0070749, IMG submission 75180) | Aqueous microbial communities from the Delaware River and Bay under freshwater to marine salinity gradient to study organic matter... | ecosystem: Environmental > Aquatic > Marine >...
CGCAAAGCCGCCCTTGTTCTGCGTCACGTCTCCGGCTGCATCGCCCAGAGTTGTGTTGCCCGTCGCACTCAACGTCGTAAACGTACCCGCAGCCGCAGACGACCCGCCGATCACCGTGCCGTCGATGGTGCCATTGGTGATGTTGTTGCCACCAAGATTGATCGAGCCGGTCATCGTGCCACCGGCAAGGGCTAGGTAATCCGCGCCGGAGACGTAAGCCGCCACCCAGGCCGAGCCTGTGTAGAGCTTCATTATTTCGTCGGTGCTGTTGTAGTAGAGGGCACCAGCGATCAGGGCGTCGCCGTCGTTGTCTGTTGATGGGTCCGACGTCTTGGCACCAAGGTAGCGGTCGTCGAAGTTGTCATAGGCCGCCAGGGCTGAATCGCGAGCAGACTCCGCAGCCGTCTGGGCGTTTGATGCAGACGTGGCGCTGGTCGCGGCGTTGGTGGCAGACGTCGACGCATTAGAGGCGGAGGTGCTTGCGTTTGACGCAGACGTGCTCGCGGAAGACGCGGAGTTCGAGGCGTTGGTGGCCTGCGTCGATGCGGTCGAAGCTGAAGACGCCGCATTGGAGGCAGACGTCGAGGCGTTGCTCTCTGAGGTAGCCGCGTTGCTGGCAGACGTCGAGGCGTTGGACGCAGACGTCGAGGCAGACGTTGCAGAGTTGGACGCGTTGGTGGCAGACGTCGAGGCCGAAGACGCCGAGGTCGATGCCGAAGACGCCGAGTTGGATGCGTTGGTTTCAGAGGTTGAAGCGTTCGATGCAGACGTGGCGGCGTTGGATGCAGAAGTAGATGCGCTGGTAGCGCTGTTTGAAGCGTTGGTCGCCGCCGTTTCCGCCGACGTCTTGAGCGTGTCGAGAACAGACGCGTCCAGGACAAGACGAATTTTTGAGCCAGCTAGATCGGTCGCGATGCTCGACGAGGTGTAATCGGCAATGGCAACGTAGAGGTCTTCGGTTGCCGCGTCGCGAAACGTATCGCCCTTCGAGTAGGTCGTGGAGGTCGCATAGTTGCCGACGTATTCGTAAAGGCCGGAGCCAATCGAGACGCCGTTGCTGTCGAAGATGTCTCCAAGGAGATCGTAAAGGGCGCGCCCGCCGATCTCGCTGGATTCGAGATAGGTGTCGAGAATATGGTCTCCGGTGTTGGCAGACCGGAACCTTAGCTGTTCACCTGTCGGACGAGTCTCAGCCATTGAAGTACCCCATATCTTTCATAAGGCGAACTAGCTTCGCTTTGGTGAGCGCGTACTTGTCGTCTTCACTCGCGCTCTGTTTCTCGGCCAAGGCCGACTCTAGCTCTTTGATCTTCTGCTCAAGCTGGGCGATACGATCCAGCGCGGAGCGATTCACGGCCTGCGACAGAGCGTCGTTAGCCGTCACGCCTGCCTGGATTACGGCGCAAGAGGCATCGACAAAGTCGGCGACCTGCTGGTCGATGGACGCCCGAAGGGCATCACGAATCTTGGCGCTCATTATCCGGCCTCCCGAAGCGGTACGAGGTTGCCGCGCTCTACGTCGCGAGAAATGTTTTCTGCGGGCTGCACAGACGCACCGCGCATCTTCTCCATGAGGGCGAGCTGCTGCGACGGGCTGGGACCGCGCGCCTGCATCTCTTCCTGGCTGATGCGGAAGCGGTCGAGGTCCGTAATGCCCATTGCTCGAATGGCCTCTTCGGCGATGCGACCGGCGTTGTATTCCATGTTGAGGCCAGTCTGAGACATGATCTGAAGCATGTTCATCCATGTCTCGGCGTTGCGCGTTGGTTCGAGCGGCAGGGTGCCGTCAATAACCAAGTAGTCGATGTCGCCTTGGAGGTCTTTGCGGACGTCGTAGTCGAGGTAGCCGTCCTCAACCATTGAGGCGAGCTGCGTCGGCTGGTTGTCGCTGTCAATGCGAATACTGCCTTCGAGGTCGAGAGTGTCTTGGATGTTGCCGACCATCATGCGGACCATCGGGCGGATGGTGGTCGCAGACATGATGCGGCTGAGAACGCCGAGGCGTTGAGAGCCGAGCTGCGTAAGGCGAGCGATTTCTGTGGCCGTGCGGACGTCTGGCGTGGGGACACCCTGCTGCGCGTCTGAGGCGGCGGAGACACGCTGCTTCAGCTCTGTCATGGCTGCGATGTCGTTGAGGTGGCCACGAGTCACGTCTGGGACTTGGGCAATGAATACGCCGTCGCCGGGCTTCTGTCCGGGCAATGTACGGACAACGCCCCACGGGTTGCGGTCGATCAGGTCGGGAACGCTGACTTGCGTCGGGTCAACAAAGATAAGGTTGTTGAGGGCGGCGCTGACGTTGTCGATGCGGCTGCGCAGCAGGTAGGTCGCAACGTCGTGCATCGGCAGCAGAAGGTCGTATAGAGACTGGCCGTAGGTCTTGTGGGCGTCTTGGTACAGACCGCCAATGACCGTCGGGAACTGGCGGCCATAGGGGTTGAGCTGCATGCGGATGATGACGTTCTCGTCGAGGACCGTCATTACCAGAAAGATTTGGTCGATAGACGGGATTCCGATCTCGAAACCGGAAAGGCGAACCCATGCCTCGTCGACGATGCGGGCGTCACCAAGCGTGAAGTATGCGTGGTCAAAACGCTCGCGTTGATGCGGCGTCGAGGGGTCGATGGACAGGCCGCGACCCTCTTCCTTGTTCCAGTGATGCGCGTTCCAGGCGTTGCGCGGCGGGCTGACCTTGTGGCGTAGGGCCGGGAACTCGCGCAGCTTGGGGTACAGGCCGCTGTAAAGGAGTGAGTTGAAGGAGACATAGTCTGAGAAGACGATGTACTGCATGTTGTCCCAGTCACCCCAGTTGACGCGGGGATCGGGGAAGCAACGACGCGGGTCAAAGTTGACGATGCGGTTCTGGTTCGTCTTGCCGTCCCAGACAACCTTCGTCGGAGCAAAGCCGTACCTGATGCTATCCAGCAGTAACTGAGCAAGGCGGGCTTCGCCCGCCGTGCGACGCATCTGCTGGTGTAGCACGCGCTCTAGGATGAGAGACGCTTGACGACTTTTTCGATTGAGTCCCTCCAACTGGAACATAGGGTTACGGCCCGCGAGAGCAGCCATAAGATAGGTAAGCACGGTATCCGCAATAGCCCGCGTATCAGCGATGACAGCTTTTTCGCGGAACTCTGTAGTATCTGCCGGAACATAGACATCATGGGCACGGTCGGCCTCCTTCCAATGGTCGTATCGTCTGCGAATGCGGAAATAAGACATGTCGACCATCGACTTGACGTAGTCGACAAGGCGGCGCTCCTGCTCCTCGCTGAGAAGGTGAGAGATGTCTTCGTAGTTGATGAGCTTGTCGGCGTGTTCCGACAGGTCAACAACGACGCCTTCCGTCGGCGGCTGGACATAGTCCGCGCTTCGGTAGGTTTGACCGCTATAAGGCCGTGCAGATGGATTTTCAGTAGCCATGATGAATTTGTATCTCCATGCCTGTAAGCGGTCGTCCTACATGCCCCAGCCAGCCCACTTCCGTGCGCCGCTGGAAACAGATTCTCTAAGGGATTTACCGAATGACTTGTGCATATTGTTCAGGGAGTCATTGACGGTGCCGTTTAGCTCCCAAGCGTCTGGCGAGATGGCTGTTCGCGACAAGACGTCGAGGGTTATAACGAGGGCGTCGACTTGGTCGTCGTGGTTGCCACCGGGAAAAGTGACGGCTTCGTCGATGAAGTCGTCCAGCCATCTGGCATTTTCCGGCAGGTAGACGCGACCACCCTCGATGAGGGGCAGAACAGCGTTGGCGCGGCTAACTTTGTCGTGGACGATCTTGTACGGGATAATGGACATCCCGCTTTCGCGCTTCAGCTCTTGGATGATTGACTGGCCGGAGGCTTTGTCTTCGACGTACATGGCCCGTAAGCCCTTGCCACGCCACTGGTTATTGAGGGAGATGAGGCGCTGCTTGAGTTCGGGGAAGTCGTACTTGCCGCGCATTACGTCGACTATGTAGATGTCGCCATTGCGATCCATTCCGGCCACGACTGCTACGCTGAAGTCGGCGGACTCCGTTTTCTTGAAGGCCGTGTCTACGCCGATCACCAGGGTCGCAAAGCGTTCCGGCGAGAGGTCCGACGGGTAGTTGCGCCACCACTCTGTTTTGATGAGGTTGCCGCCCTCGATGTAGGGCTGCTGCTGGTACAGGCTCGCAAACTCGCGTGGGTTCAGACGCTGCCTGCGTTTGAGGTCTTCTATGTCGAAGCGCTCGGGCCAAAGGGCGGTTTCACCGTTATCGACCAGCGTTGTGGCTTCTTCCCCCTCTTTCGGCTCCTCTTCTGGCTCAAGGCGCAGGGGATTGCCTCTGGGCAGAAAGTGGCGCGAGACACGCTTCTGCTTTGTGGCGATGGCGCTGAAGTTGACGTGGGTCCAGCGACCCTCCGCCCAGTCTTCTGAGGCTTGCAGGCGGCCTGCCAGGTCGTCTGGGTGCCAGCGGGTGAGGATGATGATCTGTTTGGGTGGCTTGTGGTTCTGGTCAGGCTGAAGGCGGGTGGCCAGTGCGGAGGTGTAGTAGTTCCACGTCTTGTTGCGCTGCGTCATGGACTCAGCGTCTTCACGAGATTTTATGGGGTCGTCGACCAGCAGGAGGTTGGCTGGTCGGCCAGACGTTGTGCCGCCCACGCCCACTGCGAAGTATGCGCCACCAACCTCTGTGCGCCAGACGTCTGCGGCGCGAGATTCGGTTGAGAGGGTAAAGTCTGGGAAGGCTTGGTGAAGACGCTTGTCCTCGACGACGGAGCGGACCTGCCTCCCGAAGTCCGTGGCGAGCTGGCTGTTGTACGAGCAGGACATGACGTAACGCTGCGGGTTGCGCGCCATGAAGTAGCTGGGGAACAGAACCGTGCCGAATGTGGACTTGGCGTGGCGCGGCGGCATGGTGATGAGAAGGTTGTCCGTGCCGAGCGTGCCCTTTTCTAGTTGGTCCAGGGCGTCGATAAGCTCTAGCTGGAAGCCCGGTAGCTTCCAGTCTGGGTTCAGGAGCTTAATGAAGCCTAGAAAGCCCTCAGACGCCTCTCTAAGGAGCAGGAGGTGCTTTGCTGCCTGGCGACGGGCGTCAGCCTCAGACACGACCACCCAAGACTCTATTAAGGCGTGCCTGACGAATTTCGGAGGCTTTGGTGCCGTCCTCTATGGTGTCGGCCATGACACGCATGAGGTGGTCGAAGATGGCTAGGCGGCGGTTTTCCGGCGAAACAGTGGACAGGTCCACTTGGGACATGGCCTTGCCGAACTCTTGCAGGGTCAGGCTGCTGGGCAGCGCCTCTGCTTGCTTATTCTTAATCATCTACTGGCTCCGCTTGTATGTCGATGACCTCTATTCCGGCGGCAATGCGCTCTAGCTCGTCGCGGGAAAGGTCCACGAGGCTCTTTTGAGAGTGTTCATGCTGGACGTATGAGGCGTTGAGGTCGGGAACGACTTTGTTGAGCAGGGTCGCGAACACGCGAGCCTGCGTAGGCGACCACTCCACCTCTCCTGAGACGACCTGATTGGCCAGGGTGATGTGGTTCTGGACGTAGTTGGCTATCGCGCCGCGTATGAGGGCGCTGTCTCCGGGCGTCAGGCGGTGCTTTTCGGCTAGGGCCACGGCTTTTGACATAGCTTTGAAGGCTTCCTTTTGGCTTTTGAGCTGCGTTGCCCGCTTCTTGCACTCTACTGAGCAGTTGTTGAGGCGGTCGTCCCAGGCTTTCGGGGCTGTGAAGTAGACGCCGCAAGAGGCGCACTTCTTGCGGACGCGACCTGGCTTTGGCGGGTCGTCTGGCTCGCGCATCCCCTCCTTCTTTATCCACGCACGCGGGAGCTTGTTCTTCGGGGGCATCGGACGTTTCAAAATTTACTCCGCTTAGTAGAGGGGTAGGGGAGGTGACATTCCAACGCGCGACGTCGGCGGCGGGGCACCCCCCGCCCCCCCCTGTGCGCACAACACGCACCTGTCCCGAAGGGACTTGGAGGGGTGCCGATGCCGCTCGGAGCGTGGCGCTCGGCCTGTGCAACTCGCGCTCGGAGACACACACATGTACGCACAAGCAACCCTCGCGCAAATCGCCGAGGCCCTCGTCGAGGGCGACCTCTCGCCCGCAGACGCGGTCGCGCTGCTCGAAGCTCGCGCCGCTCGCAAGCCCGAAGGCTCCTACGCGCAGCGCCGCGCGCTCAACGCCGCCGCGCAGATCGCCGAGACCGGCGGCCTCGACAGCGCACGCGCGTTCGCGGAGTCCAAGCGCCCGCAGGCCAAAGCCGCCAAAGCGCCCAAGACGACCAAGGCGCGCAAGTCGCGCAAGCCCGCCGCCAAGGCGGCGGCGCAGCCGAACATCGCCACCCTCGCGTCCGCACTCGCAGACGCGGGCATCGAGGTCGATCCCGCGCAGGTCGCTGCCATCGCCGCGTTCGTGCGCATCAAGTAGCGCGCGTTGCACACAGCCCCACGGCCTTCGGGCCGTGGGGTTTTTTTTGCCCATCGTGGGCGCTTTTCGCCCGCTTTCTGACACGACGACGACAACATCGGGAGCAAACCCATGAAAACACACGCCTTTCACACCCCTACGAGGGGTGAACTACGCCGTGACCGCGAAATCGAGCGGCTCCGGCGACGTTTGGAGCGCCGCTCGCGACGCTCGACACAACGCCGAGGACGACGCCTGGGCGCTGTAAAAGCGAACTTAGCGTGGATGATCCGCACGTTCGTCCACATGCTCGCAGTCGCAGCCGCTGGCACCGCCTTGGCGTTCCTCGCCCTCGAATGGGTCATCGGCTGCGGCGAAGTCACCTACTTTGCCGACGGCTCGTGGGCCACCAACGAGTGCGTCTTGCTGCCATCGGCGGAGGCCAGTGGCAGGTGGCGGTAACGCGCGCACCCGCCTGCGTCTCCGAAGGAGCTTGTCCTGTCCCGGCTGGAACCGTCCCGGTTCCGGCCCTTTTTGCATGGAGGAACACGATGGAAGTAATGCAACTAACGTGGCACGCCGACCCCGGCCACGAGTGGCTGTACGTCGGCCCCGAACAACTGGAACGCCTCGATCTCAGCGAGCACTCGTTCAGCCGCTTCAGCTTCGTGGACGCCGACGGCGGCATCTACGCAGAGGGCGACTGCGATGCCGGGATCGTCATCAACGCCGCTCGCGGCGCTGATGTGACGCTAACGTACTCAGAGCAACACAGTGACCGCGACGCACCCTGTCGCAACATGCCGCGCTGCGGCGAATGGAGGGCAGCATGACCTATTACGTCAACATCTACGACGTCGGCCAAGCCTACGGCGGGCCGGAGGAGGGCGGCTGGTGGTACGCCACTGGCGAGTTCATCAAGACCATCGGCACGGCGGCTACCCGCGAAGCGGCAATGGCGTTGCGAGACACCATCGAGGAGCGCCAGACGGCCTATCGCATGGGCCTCGGTCAGCATGATGGCGTCGATGCCAACGGCGACGGCGACGACAGCTACCTCATGCGAGGTGGTCGCTGGGGCGAGGGCACCCTCAAAGCGTGGGTCGAGGAGCATCCCGGTCGCAGCTTCCCTACGGAGAGGCCGCACTATGAGTGAGGCATCAACCGAGGAAATCCAGCGGTCCTACGTCCGCGCCTTCCAAGACGTAGACGTTCCCTGTCCGTCTTGCCGCAAGTTGGTCAACGTCAATGCTGTCCGTGACAGCGACGACAAGTGCCCCGTGTGCAGTGAGCAACTCCGCTACTGCCTCGGGGCTTTCGGCCAGCAATGGCTGGAGGTCGCCGATGACTAGCGTGCTCGCGTGTCTCGCAATGGCCATCTACTTCGAGGCCAGAGGCGAGCCGATTGCGGGGCAGCTTGCTGTCGCGCAGGTAATCCTGAACCGCGTCGACGACGACAGACACCCAAACAACGTCTGTGACGTCGTCCACGAAGGCAAAACATGGCAGGGCAAGCCTGTCAGGCACAAATGCCAGTTCTCGTTCTGGTGCGATGGAAGGCCAGAGCGTGTTGACGACATGGATGCGTGGGAAACGTCAATCAACGTGGCCCGCACGGCCATGTCGATCACCCTCGATGTGTCGCAGGGGGCGACGCACTACCACGCAGTCAGCGTGGCCCCTATGTGGCGGCACACCATGCGCGTGACCGCAAAGATCGGGCGTCACATCTTTTACACCCATTGACACCCAAAGAGCGCATGTTTATGTATGATCTGTTATACACCTAGTGAAAGGAAATCACATGAAGATCGAAAACTCTTTCCGCCTCACCAACGACGTCACTGCAAAGAGCGGTGACGTGCTTCTGTTCGCGCAGGGCAAGGTGTTGGTCCTCGCAAACGAGATCGCTGTCAAGCACGAGGGCGGCGCGGTCGAGGGCGGCGTCAAAGCCAAGCGTCGGCGCGCAGGCAGACGAAACGTACCCCACGGCGAACGTCAGAAGTCGGTACTCGATGCGCTCGCAGACGGCCCAGCAACGACGCAAGAGGTGATGAAAGCCGTCAATCCGCGCATGTCTAAGCGCGAATATCAGATCATCTACCGCACCCTGCAAAGGCTCAAAGCGCACAACCGCCTTGAGCACAGGGGGCCAGATGACTCGGGGCAGCGACACTGGGTCATCAAGGACGAAGCCGCTTAGTCGGCTCACACATGTGTGTGTCTGAAGCCGTCCCGGCGAGAGCCGGGGCGGCTTCTTTGTTTCAACACCCATAGAGGAGAAAAATCATGGGTCTCGACAATTACTTCGTAAAGCAATGCAGCCCCGGCGAGACAGCGCCGGAGGTCAAGATCGAACCGTCCTCGCGCTTGTGTGGCGGCATATTCTCCGGCGGCGACAGCAGCTTCCGGGGCAAGGTGTACGCCCCATTCGTCTTGGAGGTGTCCGGCATCGACCTCTACGATGACTTCATCCCCGCGCACGTCGTCAACCAGATGGCAAGCGACATCGAAAGCTGGCTAGCCGAACACGAAGGCGACTACGAGCACGGCGAATGGCCCATCGAGCGCGCCGAGATCGGCGACCTTGCCCGCGTCATGCGAGCACACGCAGGTGCCGAGTTCGGTCTGGCGAGCTGGTGGTGATGAAGTACCACGTCACAGAGTTCCCGTTCGAGGAGCTGGGCCGCTTCGATACGTTGCAAGACGCGCTCGATGACGGCTTCGCCGAAAGCCAGGTGTGGAGTGTGGTCGAGGGCGATGATGACAACGTCTTCGTCATTGGTCCAGCGCACCATTACGTCAACCGTCTCCATCTGATCGCTACCGCAGAGCATCACGATGGCGAGACCTATTACGAGGAGAATTGGAATTGAACAAAACCATCGGGTTCATTGGCGTCGACGCTGGCCTCTGCTGGATCGGTGACCCCTGCTACGTCTTGCCGGACGACAGTAGTGAGCGTGAGGTCGTGAAGGACTGGGGCGAGTTCTGCGACGTCATGCAGGACCAGACGCATGTGTCATGGTCCTACACGGCTGGCCATGAGGGGCTGGGTGTCTGCGTCAGCACTGGCGGCGACGGCTGCTACCCGGTCGTCGCTGACATCGGCGAAGACGGCAGCATCCGGTCTGTGACCATTACCTTTGAGGAGGAGGAAGACTGACACCTAAACAACCACATACGCCTGTAGCCGCCGCATGGCGGTTTTTTTGTGCCCTTGGGACACCTTGGGTGTTGCAGGGATGTATCTTTGATGATACACCCAGTGACACCCAACCACGCGCAGGCAGGCGGGCGCGTCCCCAAAGGGGCTTGGAAGGGTGGAGCCGACCCATTCGGCTCGAACATGAAAGGAACCTACATGACTGAGACAACTCTATCTGCTTCTGAATTGAGAAAGCTGGCGTTTGCCGAGCGTCGAGCGCACCTACGCAAGGCGTTCCCAACGGTACTCCTTGGCGAATTTCGCGATACGGATATGACCGACACCTACGCGCTCTCGCCGCTGATCGGTGACGGCCCCAACCAAGTCAACCCAGCCTGCACCGCGAGCGCGCTGCGAGACGCCCTGCCTCCCGAGACCCTGCTTTCCGTGGCAAGCCACAAAGACCAAAGGCAGCAACTCAGAATGATGCTGTCGGCAATCGCCGACCCAGTGGAGTATGGCGTTCGTAGCGAGAGCAGCAAGACTGGATGGCTGCTTGGCTATCACAATCAGTGGCCAGACCCGGAGCGCCTCGCGGGTTCGGAGCACGTTCGCATCGAGGTCGATGTCGAACCTACGCCGATCAGCGAGCCGAAGCCTGCCAAGGCATCGGGTTACACACCCGTCGCTGGCGAGCAGTCCAAGCTGATCGACATGGTGCTGTCGTCTGTCTCGTTGCCGCCGATCAACACCATGATCGCCGAACTCAACGAGGCAGCCGAGCGCATTGCCAGGGCGGAGGCTGCGGCCAAGACGAGCATCAGCGCGTCACTGCCTACCCCGGAGATCGCGTCCGACGGCACGATCCCGAAGGGCAAGGTTGTGTTGCGCAAGGCGTTCGAGGTGTTCGGTATCACCCGTGGCAAGGACGGCTTCGACTTCGACATCCCCGCGTTCGAGTGGGATGCACCGCACCCTCATGTCCCAGCCAAGGATGATGACTACATCTTCCGACCCGCTGAGTTGTTCCGCGTCTTGTACGCCATACTGACCAATCAGCGAGCGTACCTGCACGGCGACACGGGCACAGGCAAGACCACGCTCATCGAGCAGGTTGCTGCCTACACAAGCTGGCCCTTCATGCGCATCAACTTCGACAGCGAGGTAACACGAGCCGACCTCATGGGTCGTGACACCCTGCAAAACGAGGGCGGCGTAACCACGTCCAAGTTCGTTGATGGCATCCTGCCGCAGATGATGAGCGGCCCGTACATCGGGTGCTTCGACGAGATCGACTTCGTGCGGCCAGACGTTGCGTATGTCATGCAGCGAGCACTTGAGGGCAACGGCCTCATGCTGACAGAGGACGGTGGCCGTGTGGTTAAACCGCACAGGCTGTTCCGCATGTTCGCCACAGGCAACACGGTCGGCCAAGGTGACGAGAAGGGGCTGTATCAGGGCGCACGTCCGCAGAGTATGGCCCTGCTCGACCGCTTCACCGTGTGGGTCAAGGTCGATTACCTCAAGAGCGCAGATCGCAAGAGACTCATTAAGACTTACTCGCCTGGGCTGCCCGAGCCTCGTGTCGATCAGCTTAACCAGTACGTCGGCGAGCACATCGAGGCGTTCACGAGTGCCAAGGTGCTTCAGCCCATGTCACCTCGTGCGATGACGGCGCTTGGTAACGCTATCGTCCACTTCGCTCAGTTCATGCCAGACGAGATGACCGCCGTGAAACAGGCGCTTGCCTGCACCATCCTCGACCGTGCGACCGAGCAGGACCGTGCCGTTCTGTCCGGCATCGCTGACCGTGTCTTTGTTTAAGGAGAGCAACATGAAATCAGACATCTTCCAACACGAACTATCCGAGACGTCGAGTGTCTTCGGTCGCAAGCACGACGTGCAAGTTGTGTTCAGTGGCGACGATGCTTGCACTGATGGCAGCACAGTTGTGCTGCCATCTCTTGCCCTTGACCAAGACGTGAGTGACGAACACGCCGCAGTCATGCGTGGCTACGTTGACCACGAGGCAGGACACATTCGGCACACCGACTTCAAGGCGGGCCAGAAGCTGCACGATGAGTGCAGGGCCAGCGGTAACAAGCTACTGCCGCAGATCGTCAACGCGCTCGAAGACATACGTCTTGAGCGCCTCGTTATGGACGAGTACCCCGGAGCCGAGAAGAACATCCGGGCCACGGCATCAGCAGTGAACCGGGAGTTCCTCGATACGGTTCCCGCTGACGACGAGCGCAGCAAAGACCCTGCGTTCATCGGGCCAGTGGCGCTGACATGGCAGGGTCGTCTGCCATACGGTGACGAGACCAACACGCAGTGTCTCGACCGCCTCGACCCGTCTCTGCGCAGCAAGCTCCCCGGTTGGATTGACCTCATCGACAAGTGCCGCAACACGGGCGACGTCATCGAACTCGCCCGTCAGGTCGAGAGAGACCTGCGCGGCTCACGCCCCAAGAAGGAGGAAGAAGCCAGCGCTGCGACGCCCAACCCGGACGGCGAGTGCAAGCCGGGCGGCGAGGGCGGTGACAGTCCGGCAGACGCTGACGCCACGAGTGCGCCCGGCGGCACAGAAGATGGGGATTCACCCGCTTCTGGTAGCGAGGGCGATGCCCAGAGCAAGCAAGCAACCAGCGAGATAGAGACCACATCGAGCGGCGGTGGTGGTCGTGGCGCTGGTGAGGTCAAGGTTTACACGACTGATGACTTCGATGTGTACGACCCGGACGTTGCCAAGGCGGTCAAGCACACGCTGCGTGAGGCCGACCTCACCACCACCAGCAGCGAACGCTATCGCCCGTACTCTACTGCTCACGACAAGGTTCACACCCGCAAGGACAAGAAGGGCAAGTACCCTCGCTATACCTACGGGCAGAGAATGGACGAGCCGGTGAGCTACAAGCTGTCTGTTCAGCGTTCTGCTGGCACCGTCAGCGTTATACGCCGCAAGCTGGAACGCGCCATCGTGGCCAAGGAGATGCGCGATTGGGAGTACGGACTTGAGAACGGTCGTCTCGATAGCCGACGTCTTGTGTCCGCTTACTCTGGCAAGCCTAACGTCTTCAAGGCGCGCAGCGAGCGTAATGAACTGGACACTGCCGTCTGCATGCTGATCGACATGAGCGGCTCTATGACTTGCGGTGACCGTATTCGGACAGCAATGGATGCGGCCATCGCACTGAGCCAGGCGCTTGAGAAGACGAGCGCGTCTTACGAGGTTCTTGGCTTCAACAGCAAGAGTCGGCCTCCGAGTGGTGCTTACGGTGGACGGTATGACGCATCACGATGGGAGCCTCTCGATCTGTATGTCTTCAAAGACTTCCGCGAGCGTTTGTTTGATGCGCAAGCCGCGCTTGGCTCCATCGTAAACCACGTTGGTGGCAACAACGTGGATGGCGAGAGCGTCTTGTGGGCACACGAGCGCCTCAAGAAGCAGCCGCAGCGCCGCAAGATTTTGCTTGTCCTGTCGGACGGATCGCCATCGTTTCACACCAATGACCACAGGTGGCCGAAGCGGCACCTGACTAGCGTGATCGAGCGCCTAAAGAGTGAGAATGTCGATCTCGTAGGCATCGGCATCGGCGATCATGCCGTCGAAGAGTTCTACCCACGTCACGTTGTCTTGCACGACTTGAGCGACCTTGCCGGTGAGTGCATGGACCAGCTTGGCAAGCTGCTGCTTGGCGAGCGGTTTACCGCACGGCGGACATCTCATGCGGCTTGATCGTCCTAAACCCAAGACAGTTGTGCGCACCGAGTGGATGCGCACATGGCCGAAGCGAAGCTGGAACCTGCGGTTCTGGGCCGAGGTCGGCGAGCGTGTGAAGCGTGGCGGTGTGCGCCACGCTGATCTGGAAACTATCCGCAACATAGCCAAGGAGGTTGAGCATGAGTGGAAGTAAGGAAGCGCAGATACATCTGCGTGGTGAAAGCGTTGAGAAGCTAGACCGAGTGCGTGACTTCATGGAGTCGCGTCTTGGGGCTGGAGTCAGTAGGGCCAAGGCGATTGAGACCTGCGTGTCCTACGCAATCAAGCAGATTGAAATCCTAAGCGAGGTTAAAGATGAACATATTCTTTCTCGATGACGATCCTGTGCTAGCTGCGCGCCAGCACAATGACGCACATGTCGGCAAGATGTTGCTTGAGGCTGTGCAGATGATGAGCGACCAAGCCAGAGCGCAGGGCTTGCCGGTTGGCTACGAGCGCCTGAGCAAAGGCCACCAGAAGCATCCCATGACCCTGTGGGTGGGAGCCAGTCGTGAGCACTATGACTGGTGTTGGAACCTCGCCCTTGAGCTGGATGCCGAGCACCAGCGTCGGTTTGACACCGAGCATTCGTCTGGCAAGCACCTGCCGTCGCTTGCTGTTGCAGCTCACGCCATGCCCGACAAGCCTTGGCGCAATCCACCACGCTGCATGCCTGATGAGTTCAAGGTGAACTATGACGATCACGCTGCATCAGGGCGCAGCGAGTCGTGTCATGTGCGGTCTTACCGTGACTACTACCGCTTCAAGGTTATCGAGGCGGGCTTGCATGTTGCTGCCGGTAATGCCCGCCACCGCCGCATGACGATGTGGACCAAGACGCCAGAGCCAGTGTGGCTTGCGTCGTGAGCGACGACATGAAGCGCGAGTGGTGGCGCTGGCATCTGGACAACCTCGATGTGTACGAGCTGTTCGAGCACTACACCTTCAAGGCTATTAGGTCGGGCAAGACGAAGTGTTCGGCATGGCTGATCGTTAATCGCATTCGCTGGGATGAGGAGGTTGAGACCAGCGGAGAGTTCAAGATCAAGAACGAGTACATCGCTTACTACTCAAGGTACTTCATGTACCTGCACCCCGAGCATCGGGGTTTCTTTGACATCAAACGCCTAACCAACGAGAGGGTTGAGACCTATGAGTACCTCAGCGGACGACGTAACGAAGAAGATTGCGCAAGCCAAGCTGGCGAGCGTGATGGAGACGGAGCAGCCTGCAAGCAATACCCCGCCTCCAGCCCCAGACGCATTGGAGATTCCAGAGTTCCTGGATCGGCGACCGAAGCGGCAGCCAGCTAAACGCAAGACTGCCGTAACTGCAACGTCTTATAAAGACGCTGTATCTGCAACGTCTTATGAAGACTACTCAAAACTTTGGCCATCCGTGCGCACACCCAGAGATGCAACCAAAGACACCACTAGCCACAAGCTAGTTGCGTTGGCGGAAGACATCCAGATCAAGGGCAACCAAGCACACATCAAAAGGCGCGCATGGAGCGCCGCCGTTGACCTGATGACCAATGACTTTGGTGACATGGCAGAGGCGTTCAGTTTGGTTTGGAAATCGGAACGCGCCCCGGATCGACTACGCACCCTGATACGCGAGTTCCTGCTTGAGAACATGCGGTACAGAACGCCGACCAAGCCACTAGATATTGTGGTCGAGGACTAGGCTGATGGGCGGGGCGAATTGCCCCGCCCTTTCGCCCCCTTGCAATAGGGTGTATTGTTGGTTATACAGGGTGTGTCGAACAGAATAATGATGGTGGAGGCGTAAATGCCTATTCTGCGAGAGGTTGAAGAACGTATGATCCGAATCGAGGCGAAGCTCGATGCCTTGCTGGCGATGCAGGGAGGGAGTCCAGCACCCGTGATGGATTTCGCGAGCATTCTGTCCAAGTTTACGACAAAGCAGCACGTCGCAATCCAATGCATCCTTTGCGGTTTCGGCAACGATGTTATCGCCAAGAGGATGGGGGTTGAGTTAAATACTGCGAAGGTTCATGTGCGCGGCGTGGCCAAGAAGCTGGGTGTCCACAGGCGCTCTGAGATTGTGTTCAAATTACAGAGGGCATTTGAGTCGATCAGCGACGAGGACTACTTGGCTCTGAGCGGTGGACTGCCGAAGCGCTGGGCGATTGAGTACACGGAGCCTTGTCCTTACTACGACATCTATGCAAACGTCGGCGACGTGCGCTCGAAAGGAGTTGCTTGATGGGTGGTCCATCGGGTCTGCATCTAACGAAGCGCGGCGACGTCTTCCACATCACGGGTTCGCTAAAGCTGCTGGATGGTAGCGTTAAGCGGGTACGGCGGTCGACTGGGCACACGAACGAGGCGTTCGCTGTCGTTGAGTTGGAGCGTGTCAAATCTGAGTTGTTGCGGGGCGCATCTTACTCACCGCCACCGCATGTTGTAGCTGCTATCCCAAAGACGACGCCGAAGGCAACCTTGGGCGACGTGGTGGACGCTTACCTTGGTAAGCCAGATGCGCCGGGAGACACTGACCGGCGCGTGGTGGATGTTCTCGTCCGAAAGTTTGGCCACAAGACTTTGCTCGACGACATCTCGTCCGCAGAGATCATGCGCCATGCGACGTCTGGCGGAGTCAAAGCGGGAACCGTCAAGCGCAAACTAACCACGATCACGGCCATGTTTAATCACGCGCAGGAGATTGGCATCGAGGTGCCAGAGTTTCGGCTGCGCAAGCCGAAGGTCGATGATGCCAGAGACAGGTGGCTGACGGAGAGCGAGCGCGATCTGTTTCTGTCGTGCTGCCCGGAGCCGATTGTCCCGCTAACAACGACGCTGTTCTACACGGGCTGCCGTCTTGGTGAGGCGTTTAATCTGAAGCCAGAACATGTGTTGCCGGACGGCGTTCTGTTTACGACCAAGAAGGGGTCCGGCAGGGCAAGGCGCGTTCGAAAGGTTCCGATCCTGCCTATCGTCGGGCGCTATCTGCACGGGGCGTCGGGTGACTGGGTCTTCACCACGACGACTGGGTGCCAGTGGCGACAGAAGATGTTCTACAAGTATTGGGGCGACGCCCTTGAGGCGTCTGGCATCGAGAACTTTAGGCCGCACGATTGTCGGCGCACGTTCGCCAGCCATCTTCTACAGAAGGGTACGGACATCAGCGTCGTGGCCAAGCTGCTGGGTCACACCAGCTTGCAGATGGTCACACGCTACGCCTACTTCACGCCTGATACTGTGTCAGAAGCTGTGTCAAAACTTGGCGGTTCTGACACAAAGCTGACGCATACACCTTCTCACGCCGAGAAGGTGGTGCCGCAGGAGAGAATTGAACTCTCGACCTCTCGCTTACCAAGCGAGTGCTCTACCACTGAGCTACTGCGGCCAGTTAACAGACATTCTAACTCGTCTGACGGCTACGGTTTGCCCCCGTCAGACTTGGCTCGGCTCGTTGCTGAGAACCTTACCAAGGGCAGACCCTAATCTGGAGGACACCCTTTAGTGTGTTGGGGTGTTGCCTAGCGTTGAGAATCGGTGTCTACTACCGGCCTTAAAACCGTAATAAGGAACAGTATAGACACACCTCTGATTGGAGTAATATGGAAACTGTGATGTCAGTGTTGAAAATTGTGCAGGCAGCGAAAGCTGCTGTATCAAATTTATCTGTCAATGGCAGCGAAGGCTCAGAGCTTATGGAAACTCTGCAAGACGAGCTTGCTATGACCATTGAGCGTTGGAGCCAGGCCGCGTTAGAGGCTGTTACCTTGGAGGGGGCAGATGTCTGATGACATGAAGATTCTACCCCTAGCAAGTGTCTACGCGGCTGTCAGCGCAGACGGTCAGGTTGCTGGTGTTGAGTTGACGTTTGATGCGGAGATGGTCCCGAACCCACTCGCCGCAAGTCAGTCTCTCGATCTGATGCGCAACGCTCTGTCAAACAGTTGGTGGGTTGCCAACACGGTTGGGCGTGTTGGTGTACCGCCAGACCAAACAGGGGAGGAGACTCAAGACGAGTCGGAGCCACCCGATGAGGAGCAGTCCGAAACAACTCAGCCCGACTGGGGTTGAAAAAAAAGGCGGGTCTTGGACCCGCCTTTTTCATTTTTTATCCGCCTCTAGCAATTTAATCCTGACCTGCATGTCGTGGATGATGTGCATGAAATCCTCACGCATTTTCTGCCGCTCGATACTGTTGGCGGGAGATGCGACGATCTCACCCTGCGGCGTGACCAGCAGCATAAGATAGCCTTCTGTTTTCTGGATGCGGCTCTCTAGCTCGTTCAGGCTGGTGATGAGGTATCCTACGGCTGCGAACAGGATTGGAGCCAGCGCGGTCAGCACCGACTGTATGTTAAAGTTCATGTCGCCTTCCTCTCACTAGCGACAGGCGGATGCACGCCATTATGAATCTTGTGCATCCGATCCGCTTCAGACTTTAGATACGCGATGTCGGCCAGAATATTGGCTACTTGCATGTGGTCACGACGCAAGTTTTCGGGCGAGTTCATCTTAGCCAAGATGTCGAGGCGCTGCTTAACTACACTTTCGCCATTTTCGAGCGCGTCTATTCTCTGGTCAATTTTGCGGATACGGGATTCAATGTCCGACAAGGTATCCTGAATAACCTTAATCTGCATCTTACCTACAGCGGCAGCGCCCGCCACACTAAATAAGATGCCGCCTAACGTAACAATCAGGCGGATGTCGATGGC
>Ga0070749_10001136_pt1 | contig 17961 bp, 22 predicted proteins | sample VirMetDEL_Nov_18_FD_75180 | JGI IMG/M metagenome (GOLD analysis project Ga0070749, IMG submission 75180) | Aqueous microbial communities from the Delaware River and Bay under freshwater to marine salinity gradient to study organic matter... | ecosystem: Environmental > Aquatic > Marine >...
ATTCCAAGCCGATGGGTGGAACAGAGTTGATTTATAATCGTGTAATGGATTCGCTTGATGATAAATTGAAGGAGGAATTTATCATTATTCCTCAACGTGTTCGTGAAGAACATTTGCGTGATCCAAGAAAAAAGATTCTTTGGCTTCACGACCTTCCCGAAGATCCTGAATCGGAACATCTCAAGCAACAAGAGAACCGCGATTTATTTGAACGATTCGTATTTCCAAGCAATTGGGCATTGTGGGATTTTCATCAGAAACTTGGTGTACCCTATGAGAAGTCTATTGTCATTCCAAACTGTATCGAACGGTTTCCGCAGCACGAAAAGCCCAAGGACGGAAAGACTCGAATCATTTATTTTTCGACTCCCCATCGTGGTCTAAATCTTCTTGAGTCTGTTGCTCGCGTCATGCAAGATGCGCGAAATGATTTTGAAATCGACGTATACTCCAGCTTCAAGCTATACGGTCGAGATCAGCAGGATCAGCATCCCGAGTTTCAGGATCTCTACAATCGTCTAAACGAGTTGCGATGCGTCAATTATCACGGAACCGTTTCTAATGATGAGATCCGTGCTGCGCTCCTCAAATCACACATTCTCACATATCCGTGTACCTATCTTGAAACCTCGTGTCTTGTTGCGATTGAGGCAATGGCAGCAGGTTGTATGGCAGTTGTTCCCAACTATGGTGCGCTTCCAGAAACGTGTAAAGACTTTGCTCACATGTATCCTTGGAGTCCTGATATTCAGCAACATGCTGCGACTCACTATCACTACTTGACTAACGCACTCAATACGTTCTGGACTGACTACGTTCAGGCAACGCTTGAGATGCAGACTACATATTACAATCACTTTTACAGTATGCAAAGGTGTGCTGCGAAGTGGGATAGTCTTTTGAGAGGATTACTATAATGCTTGATCGGTTAGCTGTTTATGTTTTGGTAAATGATAAGCATGAAAAGGATGAGATTGAACGATGCCTTTGGTCGATTTCAAATCAGCCTACTGAAATTGATGTGGATGTTGTTGTAAATTATTATGCTGCTGATGACAAGGGATTCGAGAAGACTAAAGAGATTGTTCCCGAAGAGTATACTCTGGTGAAAACCAAGAGTAAAGGCTTTCTCGGTAATGCCACCAATTCCTGTTTGAAGCATTACCGAGAAAATCAAAAGGATAATAAGTGGTCGCATATGTGTATTATCAATGCCAACGATTATTATTATCCGATGGCATTTGATTTACTTTTTGAAATCGAAAAGAAGTCAAATTTCGATTACTTGAGTGGAATGGCACATCATGTTGATACTCTAAGACCACTTCCCCCTCATAGAGATGATCCAAGAAAGGTATATCCTTATCAACCGAAGCGGTGGCTCTGGTCATTTGTGGATAACCGTCTTCCCGTTTTTCCTTTTGTTTTTTGGGATGATGGAAATCTATATGGTGAAGATTTTCCGTTGTGTCTTTCTACTAAAGCAGTAAATACGAAAATCAAAACGCTTGAAGGCGATCACGACGTTTCTAATTATTTTCTTACAATCGAAGCTATTCTTCAACATCTGGATGACAAGCTGAATTTCGTTAGCACCGATTGTAATGAGATTTATGTTTTGGATTACACTGAAGAAACCAAGTTTGATGCCAGCAAATATGATGAAGAAAGAGGTTATCCTTTTGATTCTAATGGATTGGTTCACTCATCAATCAATGACGAAAAATACAAAGCTCTAACTGGAGTCACTCGTCAATACCTTCCTTATGTGACAATGCCACAAGTTTGGTCGCAAAGGGAAAAGTGTGAATTTGTATCTGGAGGCGAGATTCGATGAAAAATGTTTGTGTCATGCCATTAGTATCACCATCGGTTTCACTCTCTCATTTGGAGAGATGCATTTGGTCAATCGAATGTCAGAATGAAGTGGATTTTGACTATGACATTGCCATTGTAGTAAACTCCACAGATGACAAATATACTTCTGCTGTTGAAGAGACATTCAATATGTATGATGTGTTTGTAACTGAATCAAACGGCAAAAGTGGTAAAGGACACAACGCAAGATATGATGTATATCGCAGTATCTACAAAGATCGAGGTTTCACTCATGTAATGGGAATTGATGGTGATGATTATTATTATCCTATGGCATTTGAGTGTGTGAAATATATTCACGAGGAATCTCAGTTTGATTATTTGAGCGGAACCTGTCCGTTTGTTGACACGATTCGTAATAACCCGCCAAATCCGTCAGATCCAAGAAAGAACTATCCCATCGCTGAAGGAATTTATATTCATTCATTCTTTGATATGAGGGTTGGACCTTTGAATAAAATTATATGGGATGGTGTGATGTGTCCCGGCGGCGAACCTCCGCTTTGCCTATCCAATAAAGCCATTGAAGGTAATTTCAGATATTTGGATGATATTGGATTGGCAGATGATTATTCATTTTTGTGTCAAGCAATGGCAGCTCATCTTAGGAATGAAATCAAATTTGTGGGTACAGATTGCAATGATATATATGTGTATGACTGCCTTGACGAAGATTCTTCCTCACGAGGTAAGCAGTCTCTCGATCCAAACAAAGGGTGGCCCTTTGATGTAGATGGAATCTTGGAAAAGGAAATTCAGAAGGATGTTTATCAAATTCTTTCTGGTAAGAAAGTTTCAGACTTTCCCTTTGTTTCAATTTCTCAATTTTGGAAAGAAGAAGAAAAGGCTGAATATATTTTGGAGAATATGATATGAAGTTATTAGTGAAGTTTCCGACTCGTGGAAGAAATGAGAAGTTTTTCAATGTTCTGGATCAATTTGTAAATACTCAGTCTGGTCAGCATGAATGTCACTATCTAATTTCTTGTGATAATGATGATGAAACAATGAACAATCCAGAAACAATCAAGAGGCTTGAATCATACGATAACCTTTCTTATTATTTTGATGAACGAGCAGGAAAGATTGGTTCTGTCAACCGAGACATTGACAAGGTTTCTTTTGATTATGATATTTTGATGCAGCCATCTGACGATTGGGAAGTTTTGCAGAAAAGTTGGGACGATGCTATCGTTCAAGAACTTGATGTTTGTTTCGACGATGGAGATGGTGTTCTTTGGTTTTATGATGGATACAATTCTCGAACTGATACGATGAGTATCATGGGAAAGCCATATTACGAAAGATTCAATTACATCTATTACCCCGAGTATATCACCTTTTGGTGTGACAATGAGTTTACAGAAGTTGCTGATCTTTTAGATAAGCTCGCATTTATTCCAGAACCCCTTTTCAAGCATCAACATCCTGACTGGACACATGCTCGCGGATACGATGGAACGAAGAGTGGTTACGATCAATTGTATCTTGATAACGATAAAGAAGAAGATCGTATTCACGACGAAAAGCTGTTTTACGAACGCAAGGCTAATAAGTTTGGATTAGAGGTTTGACATGAAAATTATTTTGGGTGTGTTGGCTAATGATGATGATGGTTATGATAAAATGGTCCAAGCTACGAAAGAAACGTGCTATAAAACTATTCCGTCAAACTTTGAAGTTTTTTATCTATATGGTCATAGAAGAGGTGTTAACGATATTCCCCAGAATGGTTATAAGATAGATGGATCTAATTTTTACTACGATTGCCCAGAAGCACGAGTCTTGCTGTTAGTTAAGACTGTTGCATTTTTTCAATATTGTTATTATTACAAAGACTTTGATTACATATTTAGACCGAATTGTGGCAGCTATATAAATCTACCTCTACTTGAAAAATTCATCATAGAAAATAACTTACCAAAAGAAAATTTGTATTTTGGTGTAAAAAATAAAACCTCCAAAGATCCTTTTGCATCTGGAGCGGGGTATCTTTTGTCTAAGGATGTAGTTGGTCACATCGTAGAGAAAAGCTCAGAGCTTGTTTATGATGCGAGATATTATGATGAAGAGTTAAATCTTCCATATATGGATGATGTTTCTTTGGGTAAGTTTTTGAACGAGACTATGGGTATCCACATATATGATAAGGATAATGTTACAGCATTAAGAAAAGATGTGAAGATTGATGATTTAGAAAATAATCCAAACATTGTCGATGACGAGTGTTATCATTATTATTTTTGTCATTCAATTGATCCTAGATGCTTATATAAAGTTCACCAATTAACGGAGAATAATAAATGAAAGTTTTGATTACTGGATGTGCTGGTTTGCTAGGAACTCACTTTTCAAAATATCTTTTAGATAATGATGTTAGTGTTGTTGGTATAGATAATTTGTCTGGCGGATACCGTTCATTTATTGATCCCAGACTCAATTTTTACAAAGTAGATTTGTGTGACCAAGATAAACTAGAAGAAATATTTTTGAATGAGGATTTTGATTACGTTTTTCATTTTGCGGCATATGCGGCAGAAGGTCTTTCTCATTGGATTCGTAATTTCAACTATACCAATAATGTGTTATGTTCCGTGAATGTGATAAATCTGTGTATAAAGTATCAGGTCAAAAAAATAATCTTCACATCTTCTATGGCAGTTTATGGAAGTCAAAATCCACCATTTACGGAAGACATGAAGCCAGCACCAGAAGATCCATATGGAATTGCGAAGTTTGCGGTTGAACAGGACTTGAAGTCTGCATTTGACCATTTTGGGTTGAGATATTCTATTGTAAGACCCCACAATGTAATTGGAGTAAACCAAAATATTTGGGATAGATACCGAAACGTAATAGGCATTTGGATTAGAAAAATACTTGCTGGAGAGGATATTACAGTTTTTGGTGATGGTATGCAAGAGCGATCATTCTCCGATATTCGATATTATATGAAGCCTTTTTACGATTTGATGTTTGAACATGACTCGGAGACATTTAATATCGGAGCAGACGAAAAGGTTACAATCTTGGATGCTGCCAAGCTAATTCAAAAAGTTGGGTTCAGTTATGGATACGACTCAAAGTTAGTCCATTACGAACCAAGAAATGAAGTTAAGTTTGCGTATTCAGATCAGACTAAAGCAAAAAATCTTTTGTCATTTAAAGACGAAACTGATTTAGAAACCACGTTTAGAGAAATGTTTGTTTGGGCTATGGATCAGCCTGAAAGAGAAGTCAAAACTATTGATTATGAATTGGAAACTAAAATGTATTCTTTTTGGAGAAAATAGTGTGAAAAAAATAATTTCGTTTAGTCTGTGGGGAGACAATCCTATTTACACTATTGGAGCGATAAGAAATGCTGAATTGGCTGCGGACATTTATCCGGGCTGGTTGTGTCGATATTATGTAGGAAAAGATGTTTCTATCGACACTATCAAAAGTTTAATTTCATTTGATAATACTGAACTATATATTATGAATGATGATGGTGGAGTTGCATTAGGAACATTTTGGAGATTTTTTGCTGCGTCTGATATAGATGTTGATATAATGATTTCTCGCGATACAGACTCTCGTTTGAACATGAGAGAAAAGGCTGCGGTTGATGAATGGCTTGCGAGCGATAAAGATTTTCATATTATGAGGGATCATCCATATCACAATGTGCCAATTCTTGCTGGAATGTGGGGTGTTAGAAATTTCATTCTTTCTGATATGTTGTGCGATATTCAAGAGTATAATAATGCCGATTTTTGGCAGATTGACCAGAACTTTTTGCGGGACATTATTTATCCAAAGGTTAAAGATCGAGCTATGGTACACGATGAGTATTTTGAAAAAAAAACATTTCCCGTTGAACGAATGTCTGGGTGTTTTGTTGGACAGGCATTCGATGAAAATGATAAAAGACTACATCCAGAACATTCGGAGATGTTATGAGAATACTAATTATTCAAGAAAATGGTAGACATGATAAAAATCGAAACTTTAGAGAATGTTTTTCTATGCAAAGAGCTTTGCAATCATTTGATGTTGACGTTGATGTCTGGGGGTTAGGGCATTCAAATTTTAAAAAGTCGATTGATTTTGAATCATATGATTGTATTTTGAATCTTGAAAATTATGATGATTCTGGTTGGGTTCCCGATTTTTCTCAGGTAAATGTTAAGAAAATGCTTTGGTCGATTGATGCCCACGTTAGAGGGATTGAACCATATTATCTCGAATACCAGAGAAACAAATATAATTTGATATTACAATCGACCAAAGATTATGTCCTTGATGCCAGAAGCATTTGGTTTCCAAATTGCTATGACAGCGACTTGGTGTATCCAAAGCCTGTGGATAAAAAACACTTTATTGGATTTTGTGGTAATGTTTGTAATAGAGAATTTGTATTAGATAAGCTCACTACAAAATATGGATTGCGCCAAGACATTTTTGTGATAGGTGATGATATGGTTGATGCCGTGTCTTCATATAACATTCATTTTAATATGAATATTGCTAATGATGTAAATTATAGAAATTTTGAAACTCTGGGTTGTGGGACTTTATTATTGACCAACAAAAATTCTCAGTACGATGATTTGGGGTTTATTGATGGTCAAAATTGCCTTATATATGATTCATATGAAAATTTGTGCGAAAAAATTGAAATGTGTATGAATGATCCAGAACTTGTGGTTAGTATTATTTCTAATGGGTATGATTTGGCGGATAAGCATACCTATTATAACCGAGCTAATATTTTACTTGATATTTTAAAGGAACTGTAATACGGACTCTATGGACTCAAATTTATTGTATGTATTATGGATTATATGGGAGATGTTATTATGAGTGACTACGTTCGTAAGATAAATTTTCAAAATTTTTGTGACCATGTATTAAATAGAGAGGCTGATGAGTCCATAACACATCAAGAAATGTTTCAGAATTTTCATAGTAAATTGAATGAAATTGAAGAAAATGATCTTGTATTTTGTCGAGCAGAATACATGGTAAACGGGATGTTAAATCAAATAATAAACGACGTACCAGTTCCAATAAATTTAGTTATTCATGGTGGCGATTACTTGGTTTCTTATGATTGGTTGGATTCTCCAAAAATAAAAAATTTATTTTGTGCAGAATTAAACGCCAATATGTTCGGTCTTAATAAAACTAATAAGTTCAGTATTCCTTGGGGTTGGGGTGAAGTTCGTCATGGATGGAAGACCAAAGAAGAGTTTGATTTGGTTTGGAATAAATCGGCTACTAAAAATAATTTGTTATATATTCCAAACCATACATTAAACCAATACTACCACGATAGCGTTCGTTCTTATTTCCTAAAAGACCTTTATGATAGTAATGTTTTTTGCCTGAATAATATTTTTGATAATGAGGCTATTTCGGAAGAAGGTTATTATCAAAAACTTCACAAGTCCAAATTTTGTATTGTTATACCCGGAGCTTCTTGGTCAGATCAACCTATTCGTGTTTGGGAATGTCTACTTAGAAAGACCATTCCTATTATGAAGAGAAGTTTTTCAAACTGGTGGAGGTCTGGATTAGAACAGACAACCTCACTTCATGGATTGCCTATTCTATTCGTCAACGAATGGAATGAAATTAATGAGACTTTACTTGAGTCGATTGATGTTGAATGGGAAGGCGTACACGAAAAGTTACTTCAAAGTTATTGGAATGAATTTATATCACAACAGGTTTTGTCGTGTCAGTAAAAATACCTCACCCAAATCTTGTTAATATATATGGATGTCAATTTGGAGACGGGGTTTTTGTCGGACCTTTTGTAGAGATTCAAAAAAATAGTGTAATAGGTGATAATACGAGAATAAGTAGTCATTCGTTTATCTGTGAGGGTGTTGAAATTGGTGATGATTGTTTTGTTGGTCATGGAGTGATGTTCGTTAATGATATTTTCACTGACTCAGAAAAGATAGAAGACTGGAACATGAGAAAAACAAAAGTTGGGAACAGAGTAAGAATAGGCTCTAATGCTACAATACTTCCTGTTAATATCGGAGATGATGTTATTATTGGAGCCGGTTCTGTTGTAACAAAGGACATTCCTAGTGGAGCGATAGTGAAAGGAAATCCTGCGAAATGAAAGTTGGTGTTGTTGGTTATGGATATTGGGGTAAAATCATACATGCGAATCTAAAAAATTTTGTTGATTATGAATCTATTTTTATATATGATTCTATTTCTTCCATTGGAAGACTTGAAGATATTTATCAATGTGATAAGGTTTTCGTGATTACCCCTACAATCACTCATTTTGATATTGTTAAGAATCTTCTTGGTAGAGGAATTGATGTTTTTTGCGAAAAGCCCCTGACCACACACACGAAGGAGTGTGAACTCCTTTATGATATAGCTCAAACGAATAAATCGCAGTTGTTTGTGGACTGGATTTTTACCTTCAACGATGCAGTTAATTACATAAAAGATGAGTATGAGAATGGTTTGTATGGTGGGATTAGAAGTGTGCGAATGAATAGGTTAAACTCTGGTCCAGAAAGAAAAGACGTGTCTGCCAAGTGGGATCTAACATCACACGATGTTTCTATTTTATGTCATATTTTCGGAAAGGTTCCGAATAATGTTTTTTGGAATTTGTATAAGAGAAGTAGTAGTAGTTTTGTTAGTGATACCTGTGTTGGTATTTTGATGTATGATGATTTTGATGCGATACTTCATTCTAGTTGGGAATATGGAAAAAAGGACAGAGTTTGTATTTTTGAGTTTGATGCAGGGTTCATTAAATGGGACGATTCGTCATCTGAAATTAAATTTAATGGAGATTTAGTAGACTATCCGAGAACAAAAAATCCATTAGAAAATTCTATTGAAGCATTTCTGTATAAGGATTTCAACCAAAAAAATCTTACACTGGACATTGTGAGAACTTTAGAACAGGGTGAATAATTTTGCAATTCAACGATCTTTCAGAACAGTGGGAAATAATTAAAGATGATGTGATGCCTCGTTGGGAAAGCATTATGAAGAAATCTTGCTTTATTAATGGACCTGATGTTGAAATATTTGAAAGTAATTTTTCAGATTACATTGGAACTCGATACGCATGTGGAACTTCAAATGGAACCGATGCAATTAAACTGTGCGTTGAAGCATTAGAGCTTAGAGGTTCCGTTGGTGTTTTTATACCCGCAAATACATTCATAGCGACTATTCTTGGTGTTGAAATGGCATTTGGTCACGACAATCCAAACATAGAATATCATTTGGTTGATTGTGATCGGTTCTATCAAATGGATCTGACGATTTTAGAAAGAATATTGAATGAATGTAGAAGTCGTTGGGATCATTGTATAATTCTTCCTGTTCATTTGTATGGAAATTGTGTTGACATGGTTCAGGTTATGAGCCTGTCTGAAAAGCACAATTGCTATGTGATCGAAGATTGCTCTCAGGCACATGGCACTACACTTATGAACGGTAGGCGTGTAGGTTCTTTTGGTCACATGTCAGCATTCTCTTTATATCCGGGCAAAAATTTGGGGTGTGCCGGAGATGGTGGTGTTATTACGACGAATGATAAAGATTTTTTTGAATCTTTAAAACTTCTTCAAAATTGGGGAGCAAAGGAGAAATACTACTATGACAGGAAGGGTTACAATAATCGTCTTGATACCTTGCAAGCGGTTATTGTTGATGAAAAATTAAAGCATTTAGATGAGTGGAATAGTAAGAGAAATCAAGTTGCAGGATGGTATGACCAAACAATAAACTCTGATTTGTATGTCACTCCAGAAAAATCTCCGTCGTGCAAAACTCATACATACCATATATACAATGTGAGAACGTATAGAAGAGATGTGGTTATAAAATCTTTGGAAGGGAAAAATCTTCCATATGGGATTCATTATCCAGTTCCTATTGAACTCACTGAAGTATATAAGAATCAATTTGACCTTAACCCAAAAACTGTTGGGTATTGTGGTCAATTATTGAGTTTACCAATGCACCCCTTTTTGTCTCAGGAAGAGGTTGAAATGGTTTCGGAGGTTTTGAATCATGCTTTATGATGCTTGTAGTTTTACCCAAACGTATGGAGATCATCGAGAAAATCTTTTTCAGCTTAGGCGAGAAAATAGGTTAGATCATTATACAAGAAATCTTTTGAAAAATAATATATTTTCTTTTCATAATTCGTCTAATGAATTTGTAGAACATATAGACCGAACTTATCTAAAGCCGTATTATGAGAATTATGTTATTATGATTCAAAATGAAATTCCTTATGGACGATGTATAGAAAATGCACTTGATTTTATCAAAAATTCAAATGTTGAAAACATTTTATACATCGAAGATGATAGCTATTGTATCGCTGAAAACGAAACTTTAGTCGAGGATACTTTTAGTTTAATTTTTGAAAATTCTATGCAAATGGTTTGCTTGGATAATAGATCAAATGAAGAAACTAATCCAAACAAAGAAACTGTAGACTGCTGTGATTTTGATAAGGTGTATTCAAAGGGTGAATCTAAGATATGGTACAACACACCTAATCGAGTTTTGGAAAAAAGGGGACAAGCTATGATGGATAATTCTCCATTTTTTTCTAATGTGGATTATTTGAGAACAAATTATTGGGATCAAATCTATACATCTTTGCCTAGTGTGCATAAAGGTGAGGAATATACTTATACTATAAAAAAATATGAAGATGATGTTGTAAGATTTCATGTAGAAAAAAGTTTATACAGAAATATCAATGTCATATGGGGTAGTGGAGGCAATCACCATTATCGCCCAGAATATATTGTAAAACAAATATGTCTGTTTTTGGGGAGGTGAAAGAATGAAGCTCGATATTGTAACATTCTCCGTTAATGAGAGAGATGATTATGTTCGTTTCTGGGGTCCGCAATCAAAGTATACCAAAGAGAAATTGGGGTTGCATCCCGTACTTCTATATTGTGGAAAAGATGATATTGATTTAGATGAAGAGTATGGTGATGTTCATCGAATTTATTGTGGAGATGATATTCCCACATATCTTCCTTCTACATGGGGTTATTTTTGGGTGTCCTCTTTATATCCAGACAGGACTTGCATCACAAGTGGAATGGACATGTTCATTGTTGACGTTGATTATTTCGATTCAAAAATTGAAAGTTTTAGTGACGATTCTTATGTTGTTATGAATGCGACAGGATATAACACCCTTGATAGTTTTTATGATTCAAAGTCTACTCTTCCATCATATTACCATATAGCAACGGGCTCGACTTTTAGTAATGTTCTTGAGTTTGAGTCTTCATTTGTAGATGAAATTCATAAATACAATTCTTTAGATTACTCTAATAGGTACAATGGTTACGCTGAAAATGTTTTAGTTCACGAAGCTAGTGTAAAGAATGGTGGAAAGTGGTGTTTGGATGAGATGTATTCTTCTGACAAGATACGAGATTACATTAACCTCTCTGAAAATAGTGTTGGACTTTTGAGTATGGACGATACTAGCGGTCCTAACTCCCCCTTTTATCATTTTCATAAACCGTATCCCACGGAAGAAAAAATATTTGAAATGGTAGGAGTTTGAAGTGAAAGTTGCAATTATTATGGCAGGTGATTTGAGAGATTTTACTGTTACCTATCCATATTTTAGAGATAATGTTTTGTTTCATCAAGATTGTGATATTTACATGCATTGTTATAATTCAGAACATACTGAGGCTGCATTAGACTTATATTTGCCGGAGAAATATAAGATTGAAGATCGAGAGACGGTTACGGTGGAATTTGATGACGCTTGCAATCGGAATACGTTTGTAGAAGTAGATGTTGCTGCTGGGTTTTATCAATGGAGGAGTATAAAGGAAGTATTCGATTTAATTGATTGTAATAAAAAATATGATTTTGTATTTAAGTCAAGATATGATTTAGCATATCTTGATCCATTTTGCATAGAGGCATTTGGTCTTGATAATTCGGTCTATAATATTCCTGATGGCGGCGATTGGCGCGGAGGTTTAAATGATATGGTGGCAATTTCTTCGTATGAAAATATGAAGTATTATTCATCTATGTATAATTATATGAATGGGTATACTTTAAATGACAATGTTCCGTCGCACTCAGAAGTTTTATTAAGGCATCATTTAGAAAAGAGAAGTGTTGAAATTAATAGGATTGATTGTAATGTGTATCTTAGAAAATTTTATGATGATACCGGAAAGGTGGAAAATCGTCGTTTTAATCTTCGGGGGGATCTTTCTTGATGAATATAGTGATTCCTATGGCTGGTCTGGGTAACAGATTTAGAGATTCTGGATTTGATTTACCAAAACCCCTGATTGATATTAACGGGGTTTCGATGATCGAGAAAGCAATACGCTCTCTTGATATTGAAGGTCGTTATATTTTTATAATAAGAGAAACTGATTACTCAAACGACCTCTGTAAGATTTTGACAAATGTTGTCCCAGATTGTATTATAAAAAAGATTTATCATGTGACAGATGGTCCTGCTTGCACGGTAAATCATGTCAGAGAATATATTAACAACTCGTCAGAGCTTATTGTAGCCAATTGCGATCAAATAATGTGGTGGAATGGAAGTTCTTTCTTAAACTATTGTAGGCATAGTAGTTTTGATGGAGTTGTAGTTACCTACAACAACAACACGAGTAAAAACAGTTATGCTCGTATTGATAGAAGGGGAAATATTCTTTGTGTTAAAGAAAAAGAGGTCATTAGTAATATTTCTTTAAACGGTATTCATTATTGGAAGCGCGGAGAGTATTTCATATCCAGTTATGATAAAATGGTTAATGCTAAAGATATTTCAGAAAATGGGGAATATTATGTTGGACCTACATATAACTACATGATTGAAGCAGGAAGGAGTGTTGGAATATATCATATACCAGAGTTTCAGCATCATGCAGTTGGCACACCAGAAGATTTGAGAGAATATATTAGAAATGAAAATTCATAAACTTAATAGTATGGTTCGAGGCTGGTTTATCGGAGATTTTGAACCTTCGATTTTGAGGACAAAGGATTTTGAGGTTGGTATATTAGATCACAAAAAAGGTGAGGCATGGCCAGTTCATTATCACAAAGAAGCTGTCGAGTATAATGTGCTTCTTGAAGGTAAAATGATGGTTCATGATAAAATTATTTCGGCTGGTGATATATTTATATTTGATGCATATGAAGTTGCTGATCCCGTATTTTTAGAAGATTGTAAAGTTGTTTGCATTAAGTGTCCTTCTTTACCAAACGACAAATATGAGGTGTAATATGTACGATGTAGAAAGAAAAGAAAACAGGGGGTTAACTCCTGATAAAAATGTAAATCGCAATATTGAGGGATTGTCTTTTACTCCCACATATAATCATTTGGGTGAAGGGTATGATGATTTTGATTCATTCGACGGATTTCCGTGTGATTGGAGTAACGGAAATCCTAGTGTTCATTTTTCTGAATGTGTTAGTGATAAATTTGAAGAGATTTTCATAGAAATGAAAAGCTCGTGTAGGGCTGTTTTTGAAATTGGTGTGTGGCGTCCAAAAGGTTCAAATGACAACTCACCATTCTCTACAGAAATTATTCTGAGAAACAAAAAAAATGATACAAAATATCTCGGTGTTGATATTCAAGATAGGAGTTTTGTGGATGGGATGGGTGAAAATATTCATACCATTATTTGTAATTCGATGAACCGCGATCCAATCTATGAAAAAATTAAAAATGAGAATATAACTGAATTTGATTTTATGTTTATAGACGGTGAACATTCAGTAAATGAAGTTCTATATGAGTGGGAAAATTATGTCATACCATTCTTATCCAAAGATGGAATTGCGTTATTTCACGATGTTCATACCCACCCCGGACCATATGCTCTCTTTGAGTCAGTAAATAAGGATATTTTTGATGTTAAAAAATATTGTTATGGCGATTGGGGTATTGGTTCTATAAGGAGAAAGTGATTGTGAAATTTTATAGAGAAGATGTCGATAAAAGATTGTATGTTATTGCTGAATATGATATGGAGTCTACAAAATCCCTGAGAGATGCCGCATGGAATCTTGCAATAGGTCAAAGTGTCGGTAATCCAAATGTAAGAAATGCATGGGAAACTGATGAACTATTTGAAAGAAATTCTTGTATCGTTCTTGGTGATGAAGATGAGTTGAGTTCTAAATTAAAAGGAAGGGTAAAGATCGCATTTCCTATTATCAATACTGATTGGAACAATGATGGCATTTCCCATTTGCTTTGCCAATTAATGGGAGGGCAAATGGATATTGATACTATTACTAAATGTAGATTAAAAAATATCAAATTTCCTAAAAGCGTAGAGGATAACTTCCTTGGACCAAAATACGGAATCTCTGGTATGAGAGATTTTACTGGGCAGTATGACAAACCATTATTTGGTGCCATAGTTAAACCAAAAATTGGTTTAAATCCAATGCAGCTTTTGGATATGGTTAAGCAATTAGTTGATGGTGGAGTTGATTTTATCAAAGAGGATGAAATTTTATCCAATCCAGCTTTTTGTAGATTAGAAGATCGGGTTGAATTGATTTCTAATTACATTAATAATTGTGGTAGAAATTTGGTTTATTCATTTTGTATAAACAGCGATCCACACGATATTCTCAATCGAGTGAAATTTGTTCACGAAAATGGCGGAAATGGTGTTCATGTTAATATTTGGTGTGGATTGGGTGCATATAACTCAGTTCGTAAATTAGATTTACCTATTAATATCCACTTCCAAAAAAGTGGTGATAGGGTGTTTACAGATCCTTCTCACCGATTTGGCATTGATTGGGATGTGATTTGTGATCTTGCTGGGTTAATTGGTGTTGATACTATTCATTCTGGTATGTGGGGTGGATATAAGAGCGATGATGAAAGTGAACTAAAACAAACATTAAAAATACTTACAAATAGAAATGTTGTTCCGGCATTGAGTTGTGGAATGAACGCAGATTTGATTCAACCAATCAATGATCGGTTTGGTGTGGAATACATGGCTAACGTAGGAGGTGCAATTCATGGTGATCCTGACGGAACAACATCTGGAGCTTTAAGAATAAGAAAAGCTATAGGATAGTTTTGGGCATAAATGGAAACAAAATTTAATTATGATTAAAATAGCTCATCGCGGAAATTATTGTGGTAAAAATTCTAGTCGAGAAAACTCTCCTGACTATATTAATGATGCATTATCAAAAGGATATTATGTTGAGATTGATGTCTGGAATATTAATAATGAGTGGATCTTGGGGCATGATGAGCCGATACATAAGATTGATGTGTCATTTTTAAAGAATGAAAGGGTCGTGTGTCATGCAAAAAACTTTAATGCATTGCGTGTTATGGTTGATGATTCGGAAATACATTGTTTTTGGCATCAAGGTGATGCCTACACTCTAACTTCTAAAAATTGGATTTGGACCCAATGGGATAGTGATATTTCTGGGATAAAAGTATATGGTAATAATGAACTCATTGCCATTTGTTCGGATAATTTATAAAAAAATAATTTCATTAGTATGAAATTAAAATGGAGGATTTTAATATGGCTATTATTTTTGACGTTGGTGCTTATGTTGGAGATTCTACTGTTAAGTATACGGATGATCCTAATAACATTGTGTATGCATTTGAACCTACACCATATTTGGTTGCAAATCAACTTGCACAAATAAATAGACCAAACTTTATTGTTGTGCCAAAAGCAGTTTCTAACTATTGTGGGACATCTAAGTATACTATAACGGAAAGAGATGATCTTCCTTGTGGTGGAGGATGTAATTCTCTTTTAGAGTTTAATGATACAGAAACTTTAGAGAGAACATTTCCCAATCACTTTGTTACAAAACTTCCAGATGAAGCGAAAACGATTGATGTTGAAGTTATTACCTTAGAATCTTTTATTGAAGAGCGTGGTATAGATAGGATTGATTATCTGCATTGCGATGCACAAGGACAGGATTTAAATGTTTTGAAGGGTCTTGGTAAATATAAGCACATTGTTCAACAAGGTGTTGTAGAAGTAATTGCAAAAAACCCTTTATATAAGAGGGATGAAACTACTGGGGACGAAAATACTTGGGAGAATGTTGAAAAGTGGCTTGTTGAAAATGGTTTTGAAATTACAAGAGTTGAAAGTAATGATGTTCATAATAACGAGTTGAATCTTTGGTATAGACTGAAGGTATGATGGATGACATTCTTTTTGTGATTAATAAAAATAAGTTTTTAGGAGACGTGAAATGAAATGTGATCTAATTAGCTTGGTGGATAATAATACAACAGATAAAAACACACAACATTCGTATTTAGAAACTTATGAATATCTGTTATCTTCAAAAAAAGATACTGCAAAACATGTCTTAGAAGTCGGAATTCATCAGGGTGGTAGTATTAAGTTGTGGTGCGATTATTTTATTAATGCGGAAATTCATGCAATAGACATCGAAAGTATTGATGGATTAAGGTCGATACCATATCCTCATAATTCAATTGATGAAATTCTTGAGGTTCCTCGAATATTTTTATATCCCTCCTCTAATGCATATGATTATGATTTTTTTAAACGTGTTTTTTTAGATTCCGATAAAAAGTTTGATTTTATCTTAGATGACGGTTCACACGCAATTGATGACATTAAAAAATTTATTGAATTTTACTCACAGATATTAACTGATGATGGTATATTAGTAGTTGAGGACATTTTGGAGTATGAATATATAGATATGATGAAAGAAAGTGTTCCAGAAAATCTTAAAGAATATATAGAGGTTTATGATTTGCGACACATTAAAAGTAGATTTGATGACATTCTTTTTGTGATTAATAAAAACAAGTTTTTGGGAGACGTGAAATGAAAAAGGCATTAGTATGTGGAGCAGGTGGTTTTATTGGAGCGCATCTTGTCAAGAAGCTCAAGCGTGAAGGATACTGGGTTCGTGGTGTGGATCTCAAGCATCCCCCTTATGCTTTTACTGAAGCCGATGAGTTTATCATTGGGGATCTATCCAAGAGAGAAGTGTGTGAAGTTGTTCTTGACCACACGATAGACGAAGTATATCAGCTCGCTGCTGACATGGGTGGTATGGGTTATATTGATACCGCTGAAACAACCATTATGACGAATAGCGCACTCATCAATATTCACATGGTCAATGTCGCAGCAGAAAGAAAAGTTAGTCGATACTTCTATTCTTCTTCTGCTTGTGTCTATGGAGATCAAGAGTTGGGGTCGCGTTGGATTAGCGAAGAGGAAGTGTACCCTGCGTTTCCTGATAATGAGTATGGTTGGGAGAAGTTATACTCCGAACGAATGGCATTAGCTTTTGCGAGAAACACTGGTCTTGAAGTTCGCATCGCACGTTTTCAAAACTGCTTTGGTCCAGAAGGGACGTGGAGAGGTGGTCGCGAAAAAGCTCCGGCTGCATTGTGTCGAAAGGTTGCATTGCTTCCGAACGAAGGCGGTGAGGTTGATGTTTGGGGTGACGGAACTGCCGAGAGGAACTTCATTTATGTCGATGATCTTTGTGACGGAATCTATACACTCACTCAATCCGATGTTCGCGAGCCAGTAAATATTGGAACAACTGAAATCGTAACTGTCAACGGGTTGGTTGATATGATTGCTGGAATCTCAGGAAAGAGCGTCACCAAGAATCATGTTGATGGTCCGGTTGGAGTTTTGGGTCGTTACCAAACTGTAGAAAAGATTGCTGCGTTAGGTTGGGTTCCAAAATACACTATGGAGGATGGTATGCGAATTACATATAATTGGGTCCGCGATCAAATTGAAAATGCCGAAGCATGGGAAAATTTATATTCGTAAATTTATATTGAAATTCAACATACCGATTTTAGTCAAAATGCCTCTATTATATTGAAAAACAACTTTTTTTCGCAGTGGGCCTTGACACCATCAAATCGGGAACTATAATATGGGTCCACGCGGGAATACCGCAAAATGGCAAGGAAACACAGAATGGCACGCAAGGCAGCGAAGATCCCCAAGTCCTACGAACTGACTGGATCGGAGCCTG
>Ga0070749_10001140_pt1 | contig 17919 bp, 7 predicted proteins | sample VirMetDEL_Nov_18_FD_75180 | JGI IMG/M metagenome (GOLD analysis project Ga0070749, IMG submission 75180) | Aqueous microbial communities from the Delaware River and Bay under freshwater to marine salinity gradient to study organic matter... | ecosystem: Environmental > Aquatic > Marine > Coastal...
ATTGGCGTGGCGGACTCGAATACGGCGGCCAAGCAAGGCGGCAAGAGCACTCAGCCGCAGTCGCGGAGTAACTTCCGTGGCTGATAATATCTGCTGCTGCGACCTGACGCCGCACCCGGACGATCTCCGCACCTGGACCGACTCTAGGGCCGAGGGCAAACGCTACCAGTTGATCTCAGGGTCGTGCCATGTCATGCACATCGAGGTCGTGGTCCACACATCGGCCGAGACCGACTCAACCATCGTCAAGTTTTTCACCACCCCAGAGCCTTCCGACACGGGCGAGGACGTCAACATCTGGAACGGTGTCATGGCTAAGGGCGAGGGCAGCAGCGCGTCGACCCCTGACCAACTCGCGGGCATCTACTTCGAGAACGGCGTCTACGCCGAGGTGATGTCGGTCGACACGACGGCCGAGGTCATCATCAACATCGTCTACTACCCACGCGACACCTACATCCCGGCGATCCCAGAGCGACCCAACGAGCGCCGCGATCGCCTGTGGGGTTGCTACAACGGCGAGGAGCCCTACGGCAACAACTTCCCTCCCGGTAACGAGGGCGACGACTACAGCGACACATCTTCCAGCACCACGCCGGGCACTGCAACGGGGGAGCCGATTAGCTACTAACCATGAAGGCCCGCTTCGACAACCTTCCGATGGACCGCAAGGGTTCGGCAATGGGCCGCTCGCCCTTGTCGGATCCGCCTGCCGTCTATGAGCGGCGCGAGGTTGACCCGAATAAGGAGATCACGACGCGGCGCCTCGGCACAGAGCGACAGGCACGGTACGCTCAGGCCCTAGGGTTAGTTGCAGAGCCAGCCGGTTCGCAGTGGGCCATCGACGCCGAGTTGGACCTCACCGGCTCGTGGTCGATGGGGTTCAGTGCCAACGTCGGCGACATCACGGAAAGTGGTGGTGAGTGGACGCTGCTGTTTGCAGGGTCGACCGCCGATGCCGACACGGACAACTCTGTTCGGTGCTACCTCAAGTACGACAGCGGTACCTACAAGGTCTATCTCGACGCCATCGACAACGCGTCGACGGTTGAGGGCGCCACACCCATCGCAGTTACGGCGGGCGCCAACGTCGACATCCTCATCACCAAGAGCGGCACGACCCTGACCCTGAACGTGAGCGAGGGCGACGCAACCCAGGGCGTGACGCTCGCCGGCACCTACACGGCACTGTCAGCGGCGCAGATCGAACTACTGGGCACGCACAAGATCACCACCAGAGCCAAGGGCACTGCACCGGTGATGGACAACCTTCACCTGTGGGCCTCCGTCGTCACCACGGCCGAGTACCAGCAGCGCACCCCCAGCGTCTCCTCGTTCTACAACATTCAACCGTCGGACATCGGCGGCTACTGCTTCTCGCCCGCAACGGGCGGGGCAACCAGGGGTAAGACCTACGCGGTCCCGGCGCCCCCGACCCTAGATGATTCAAAGCTGCACTTCACTGGTTTTGGGGGCGCTGTTGTGGTGCCTTTCCGCCAGATTTTTGAGCGATACTTCCAGACCCAGACGGAAAATGTCGGGTCGCAGAAGTTCTCCTTCAAAGTGGAGGGCCAACGCGCCTTCAGGTCGGCCTCAACGACGCTACTCGACTTCGGGTCCGATGTCGAAGGGCTCGCCTACTTGGCGCTCGACGCAACCGGAAAGGCCGTATTCACATACAATGGCGTCAGTGCCACCTCGGCTGCCTCGATCACCGAGGACACCGACTTCTCCATCGTCTGCGGAGTCGACGGCACGAATGTCTACGTCATCCTAGACGGCGCCGCTGCCGTCACAGCGACGATGCCGGCGTTCGCGCCCTACCTCGATTGGCAGCGCATCCCGGACCTCTACATCGGCAACGACGAGGACCCGTCTGCGGGTAAGGGCTTCCACGGCTACCTCACGAAAGTCGACTTCTTCGACTACGCGGTTTACGCCGACACCTCGACGTCCCTGAACCCTGCGTTCAGCCTCGACGTCACGGCCGACTACCTGCGCGACAGCAGCCGCAACCGGATCGCGCTCGCGGCCGTCACCCACGGCACCACTGAGGGCCACCCCGCCTACGCACCAGGGCCGCTCACGGACCAGGACCACGTTGGCGTCGAGTCGGGCGTTGTCATGGGGCCGGCCGCCCTCGGCTACACAGGGATCTACAAGGAGCCAGTCGGCGCCGACCTCAGCAGCATCCGCGTCGGCGACCGGGCGTTCGTCCACAGCGGCGATTCGGTCCATGTGTTCAACTCAGAGCTTTCCAAGGTTCGGCCGCTTGGCCTCCCCGAACCCGAGGCCGACGTCAGCGTCCAGAGCCTCTCGACGGGAGCCCTGGATGGGGTATACGACTACGGCTACCGCTGGGTCAGCCAAGACGGCACCCGTGGCCCCATCAAGCGCCTGAAGCCTGTCAAGGCAACCGGCGCCGCATCAGTGCTCATCGGCGCTGGCGACGCGGCCGGTACAGAGGAGCGCCGGGAGTTGGGCGAGTCCTATGGCCTTGCCGAGTCTGGTGCAGCCGAGCACTTCACCCTAACCGACAGCACCGACGGCATCGCGGCCACCGACGGCGACGGCATCTCAGTCGAAACCTACCTCCGGTTCCCTGACTTCGACGACCTTGAGGAGTCCATCTTCGACCGGGGTTCGACGGCCGACTTCTCCGACGAGCCGACGCTCTGCCTAGAGCCGGACAACCCAATCGACCTGAACCCCAACGGCGACTGGACGATGCAGCTCGCGTTCAGGTACAAGGCATCCGGCGAAGGCACCTACAACAACCAGGGCCTCCTCGCAATCGGCCACGAAGACCCAGGGCCAACCACCCGGTCGTTCATGGTCTACCTGGACGCCGACAGCACCTACGGCGGCGAGTCCGGCGGCCCACCTCGCCTCGTTGTTGCCCGCAGCCTTGGCCTCAAGGACAGCCGCTACCGCTACCTCATCTTCAACAGTGCCGGCGACGAAGGCACCGACGATGGGTTCTGGGACGCCGACGACGACTACAACCTCGTTGCAGTGCGGGACGGCGACGACCTCCGCATCCATGTCCACAACTACACGGATAGCACCTGGAAGCACTTTACAGGCGGCGCCCTAGTTGGGTTCTTCGCGGGCTACGACTTCCCACAGAAGAAGATCGACTTCAGAGCCACCAACGTCGCCTTCCGGAAGACTGGCTCTAGCGGCAACCACTACGAGGGCATCGCCGACCTCCCAACGGCGGACTCGGGTACGAACTACACCGACGCAGCAGGCTCCGGGGGCACCCACGGTTACCGCGACTACGGCACTGGTGTCGGCAGCCGAAACGCCAACCGCCTCGGCTGGATGGCGAACGACAGTTACTTCTACCACGCCCGTGCGTGGTCCCGCGCCTGGCCTCAGGCCACCATCGTCTACGAGTCGGGCAAGCGGTTTGTCGCTGCTCAGGGCGGCGCGATGGATGACCTCATCAAGTCCGATGTCGGCTTCTTCACCGAGGACCCGTCGGTGAACCCTAACAAGTTCTACGATCGCGTCTCAGGGCAATACTGGCGGACCTACAAGGGCGACACTGCCGATAGTGGTGTCAAGAACCCGACCAAGGGCAACATGACCCAGATCAAGGGTTCGCCTACCGAGTTCACCGGAGTGCTCATCACTGACGAGGCGTCCGTTGCGGAGACCGAGGCGCAGTACCACATCTACGCGTCGAGCCTCGGCGACGGCTCGATTGTGGTCACTACTGGCAAGGCATCCTATGTCCTACCGAGCCGCCAATGGGACGGCAGCGCATCGGCCTCCTATGTCAAACCGCTCGCCGACGCGGGCATCGACCCGCAGCAGTTCAACTGGTTCACGACCAGCATCATCCTAGATGATGTCTCCGGTGACTACGACCTAACCATCCGCGACCTGGACATCAACGGCAACAGGATCTTCGACGCGCCGCTGGGGGCCAACGACAGCGCCATCACTGTCAGCACCGACTCGTTGGTAGTGTACCTTGGCGGCATGGCGGCCACCAACAGCGGCGACACACACATCGGTGAGTTCCGCCTGTGGTCGAAGAACCGCTACGACGACGCGACGGAGGATTACGACTTCCTAACAGGGCGCGTCAAGGGCTCTGAGTGGGGCGACCTCTACTTCTACGCCACCTTTGAGCCGGCCGACCTAGTGACGGCGACGACCTATAACCACCGTGGTTCGCTGTCGACTGACCTATTGACTCTGGTTAATAGTTCCTCCATCGTCGACACCCGCGAGTCGAACAGCTCTGGCGGCGCGACCGACCCGGCCCCGGCCATTGGCATCCCGGCGCCGCCCTACGACTACATCACCGCCGCAGAGCTATTCAGGACCGCCCGCTACCCTATCGGCGACCCTGACGACGATGGCGAGGTGCAGAAGGCCCTGAAGGCCGTGCGCGGCCTCCCCCTCTACAAGCTCGCTCGTATCCCCGCCGGCGACACATCCTATGTCGACGTCGCACCCGACGAAGCCCTCGGCGCCGAGTCGCCCGAGGCCGGCACCGGTCAGATTCCCGACGCCCCCAACGGCATCGGCATCTGGCAGAACCAGCTCCTCACTTGGCGCGGCAACGAGATACACTTCGCCGAGCCATCGGTCTTCGGCTGGGAGTCGTTCCCGTCGTGGTTGACCTACCCAGTGCCCGTTCCCAAGAACGGCTCTGACATATTGGCAGTCGCGGAGGTCGCCGACAGTCTAATCGTCTGCGGCGAATCTTGGACGGTATTGCTCGTTGGTTCGCCGTCGAGCCCCCGCGTCATGGACCTCGGTTCAGGAGCGGGCGTCCAGGCTGTCGATTGCCTCGTCACTCAGGGCGGCCTCGCGTTTGGCCTCGGAAAGCAAAAGCTCTGGGCCTACAAGGAGGGGCAGCTCGACGAGTCCTTCGGTACCCCAGTCCACGAGTTGCTCCCAACCAACGGCCGCCTCGCCATTAGCGGCAACCTGTCGAGCCTCTACGTCATCGACCAGGACTCCGATGTCACGCTCCGCTACCACTTCCCAACCGGCTCCTGGTCCATCGAGGAGCGGGATGCGGTCGATGTTGGCGACACCAGTGCCGGCACCGCCTGGGTCCATTCGTCAGGGTCCTACTCCCTAGAGTCGTCCAGCGTCTACGCCGACGACGTAACCACTTCCACCGCCACGAACTCTGTGGGTAGCATTGCGACTACTTCCACGATCTTCATGGCCGCCGATCCTAATGCACCCGTTGGCTCCCGTGTGCTAGTAGTCGATAACACCGGCCTCGGCATCCTTACCCGCGTCGTGAGCTTCGCTTAAACATGGTCTACAAACTAGACGGAACCCAGGCTAACTCCGGCACTGCGCCCGCAGACGCCGACCTCGTACCATTCTACGACGCCAGTGCATCGGGTACTGACCCGACGGACAAGATCGCCGACATGAATATGACCCAGCTCGCGGCCTATGTCGCGACCAAGACAGGGTTCGGTGGCCTCAACAACATGGACGCTGTAGGTGATCCAGCCGCCTCCAACGATACAGGTGAGGGCTACGAGGTTGGCTCTATGTGGTACAACCAGACCTCGAACGCCCTCTTCGTGGCCGAGGACGTCTCATCCGCCGCCGCTGTCTGGACCAACGTCAGTGCCTCCGTCACCGAGAAGGTCCTCGAGGACCTCTGGTCAGCAGCCGCCACCCCGATCCTCGCAACGGGCGACAAGTTCCCGTTCGCCGATGTCAGTGGCACCGACACCATCGGCACTGCCACCGCGCCCGACATCTGTAGCACGGGCGGCGCACTCCTGAAGGACGGCACGACCGACCTGACCGGCGACCTCGTTATCAACGAGCGGGCCGACCACGCCGACACGCCGACCGCTGGTAAGGGCCAAGTCTGGGTTCGCTCTGACACCCCCAACGTCCTAGTGTTCACCGACGACGCTGGCACCGACACAGTGCTAGGAGCGGGCGGTGGAGACCTGTGGACCGACCCACTCGACTCGGACATCATCCCCGACACGACGAACACCTACGACCTCGGCTCTGCTGCGGCCCGGTTCGCTGAGTGCCATGTCACGACCCTAGATGTCAACGGTAACATCACATTGCTCGGCACGGTAGATGGGCGAGATGTTGCGGCTGACGGTGCAATCCTCGATTCGATCACGCCAACCTCCAAGTACGAGACGGCAGTTGCCTCGGACTTCCCCGACGCAACCGATGACAGCCTCGGGGTATTTGCCCTGTGGATTCACACTACCGACCAACGGGCCTGGATCTGTGTCGATGACACGGCAGCAACGGCTGTTTGGCTAGAGTTGGCAACGGGCGCAGGTGACGCGTGGGGCGATGTGGTCGATGCGGTCATCACTCCCGATGCTGACGGAACCCGCGACCTCGGACTGACCGGTACTAGATTCGCCACGGCCTATGTCGATGACCTCGATGTCACCACCAACATCGTCGTTGGCGGAACGGTTGACGGTCGAGATGTTGCTGCTGATGGCGCAACGCTCGATGCTCTCCAGACCTCAATCAGTCTTCTCAGCGTCGAGAAGAACACGGCAGGCACGATCACGAAAGGGCAAGTGGTCTATGTCGCCGGATATGACACGGACAAGCCGACCGTCGAGCTTGCCGACGCTGACAACGCTGCCGCAATCCCACCAATCGGTGTAGCAAACGGGTCCATCACGGACACGGCTGCTGGCGATGTGGTACTGGACGGGTTACTCGACGGCTTCGACACCTCATCGTTCACGGCCGGAGACAACGTCTACCTCGACACGACGGCAGGCGCACTAGTAGCGCAACGCCCCGCCGAGGAGTGGGTCTACCGTATCGGGCAGGTTGTTTACAGCCACGCCACGAACGGTATGCTCAAGGTCAACATCGAGAAGGTTCCGGGCCGGTACTACACCCTGGCGAGTATGGGTGGGCGGTTGTCTACACAACCCAAGAACGACAACCACTTCCCTGCAGGGTACACGGGCACAATCGAGAAGATTGAACTTATGGCGAGTACCTTCCAATCTGGTTCGGACGCATCGAACAAGTGGGTCTTTACCTTTGAGGACGCGACCAACTCAGACGCACTCCTGCTGGCCGCAGGGTACGACACCAATGCGTCTGGCGACCTGACCTGGAAGGCTTGGAACGACATGGGGGCGCTGACCGCCACCACCGCTGACCGAGAAGTCACTGAGGGATCTATCCTCAACATGGTTTCCGCAGTAACGGGAACTCCCCCGTCCTTCGGCGACGAGCCTTTCTGGATCCGCGTAACCATCATCCCCGCTGATTAACAGGTGGGCGTACCTCGCAACAAACCCTGGGCTAAACACCCAACCCACCCCGCTCCCGGAACCAACATCGGCTACACCACGGACTGGGGCGGCAACCCCATGTTCTCTAACCTAGTAAAGCATGGTAGGTTGCCAGTCCAGGATGACTTTACGCCTTTTGACGGAACATTGGACCCTACGACCGGGATGATTACCGCGATGGGTACAGGCACAAAGCATGTCATTGTTGTCTCCTCCAAAGGTTCAGCAAGGCGTGACGGGGAATACGCCTTAACCTGGACGGGTACGGGAACTTGTACTTTGACTGCGAGCGGGTCAAATGCCGTCGTTCTGGTTGGTACGCCAACATCCAACAGGGCTGTATATGACATCACTTTTGGTCGTGATGAAAGCGGCGTTATTCAGATTGAACACTCTGACACTACGATCACAGGGATCGAACTATGCAAGGTGTCGCTTGAGGGGACTGTGGGCCCAGGTCAGGAGAACGAGTTTGACCCAGAATATGTGGCGCTGCATAAGTCTCGTTATCGCGGCGGCATTCGGTTTATGACCGCGCTCAAAACTAACAACAAGGAGACGGCCACTTATATAGGGCAGGGCGCAAACCCAGAGCCGATCACAGGAATCTGGGCTAATCGCAACACAGATCAGATGTATGCCACAGGAGGCCCTGATGCCGCTGACTTCAATGCCTACGGACTGTCGAACGAAGGCGGGATGACATACGAGGCTTGCATTCGGTTCGCTGAAAAGTGTGATGCGAACCCGTGGATCTCGCTACCAGTCCAAGCAACGGATGACTACGCGAGTCAGTTCGCAGATCTGATGCTGGAAGTGATGCCGCCACGGATGCAACTAGAGCTAGAACTCGGCAACGAGCTTTGGAACACTCAGTTTCAAGCGTACCACTTCTGCAACGAACAAGGGCTAGTCGAAGTTGCCGCAAACCCAGGGCGAATCAACAACGCGAGTTTCCCTGCCGTGGGTTGGGGAGTTTTACGCAGCTACCAAATCTTTGAGATCGTCAAAGCCAAGTTTGTCGCTGCGGGTCGCGGCGAAGACCTTGTTCGGCTCGCCAGCTTCCAGAAAGAGCAGAGCATTCCGTTTGGGTACACAAAGTACTTGGAAACGGACTGCGATGACACGCCACGAACTGATGTGGCTGACCCCCCGGTGACCCCCGCTTACAAGGGATTCGATGCCATCACTACGGGTTCCTACACGAACGGAAAACTCTGGGGTGAAACGCAATGGTCCAACAACGGCGCACTAGATGACGCGGGTGTCAAGGAAACTTACACCCAGAACACCAAGAACATGAGCAACGCGCAACTCTTGGCGGCTAGGATTGTTGAGATTGACGCACAGGCAGTTAGGTGGAAAGACTCAAACGATTACTTCCACACGCTAGTCAACGACGATGGCAACAATCTTGAGGCTTGGATCTACGAAGGTCACAACGCGCACGATAGCGCAGTTGGCGCGGGACCACTCGCGGACACAACTCTCCATGCTCAACTGGATTTCCTGCACGGAAGCGATGATGACGGAAAAAACGCTCTCTACTACGCAATCAAAAAAGAGTTTGCAGTAGCCGGGTTCGACAAAGGCTACCTTTTTCACTCGATGGGTCGTGGAAATACTAATCCAACAACCGGGGACTGGACGTGCCGTATCGACTTCGATGGACCCAACACTCGCGGCAAATGGATTGACTTCGGACTCGGCGGTGGCCGGGAGTACATGGCATAATGGCACTCACCACCGCACTGATCGTCGGGCCAAACAACGCGGCCATCGCCGGCCCGAATGGGGCTGTGCTCGCGGGACCGAACTACGCGGCGCCGTTCACCGACTACACTCAGGGCCTTGGGATGGTTGTGGGCGACAACGCTGGTGCCGACTGGGGCATCCAGGAGGCCGCCTGGATCAAGGCCAACGCGTCGAATGTCACGTTTACGCGCAACATCAAAAATGGTCAGCGCGGGTACTTCACGAATACGGCGGCGATCCCTAGAGCCACCCAGTATTGCAACTTCACGACGGCCACCGCTGGCGAGTTGGACCAGTGGGAGACGACCTATGGTGTCGCCGCAGTCAACGCCCTGAAGATGACCGCCCCCGACGGCAGCTACTACACCGGCATCAACGGCAACGAGACCCTAATGGATTTCACCAACACCGATTGGTTGGACCTACGGCTCTCGTCTATCCCAGAGTACAACTCAACCAGCAAGCTCGGCAACCTCGCAAACCTCGACGCCCTGTCGATGGACCTGTGCCCGCTGTGGCCGGTCAAGAACCTTGTCGGCGCCGACAACCCGTTCGCAACCCCGGCCCTGTGGCGATCCAACATGCTCGCCTGCATCGCCTACGTTCGCGACCGGATCAGCAACGACATCCACCTATTCGTCAACGGACTTCGCCAGTTCTACCACGAGATCGGCGACTTCAGGAACAACCCGTCAGACTACGAGGACTACGACGGCCGCGACGCCATCGAGCCAGGCAACTACGGCAGCGCGAGCGGTATCGAGGTCGGCCTGAAGTACGACAACGGCGACCGGTGGAAGATGCTCTATTCGCTCAGGGCCCTCTACCGCGCCTCGGCCGAGGGGCTCTGTGTGGCGCCCGCCATGAAGGTCAACACGGGGTCGCCAACCGTCTCCGAGTCCGAGAACCAACGGCGCATCAACAACCTTGCCGTCTACGCCCTAATCCACGAGGCCGATTACACGCGGTTCACTCAGCGGTCCAACGTGTTCTCGCAGTACCCAGGGCGCGTCCTCCCCGAGATGGACATTGTTCTCGGCACCCCCGACAGCGCCGTCGACTCGATGTTCACGGGGTACGCTACCCCGACGGCCCAGTTGTTCACCCGCAGCTTCGGCAGCGGCACCTACACGGTGCTCTACAACTGGTCCAACACGACTAGGGCGATCCCTGAGACCTACCAGAGCGCCTACCAGCAAATCCGCCCGACCCGCGAGACCGTCCTCGAAGCCAATGGCACCACCGAGTCGGCCATCGAGTACGCCCCGGTCGGCGAAACCATCGCGCCCTGGCAGGGCATGATCCTCACGCAGCAGGGCGCGACCCTGACCGTGACCACCGCGTCCCTAGCACAGCTCGATGGCGAAGTCAAGCTATTCTTTGGGGTCGGCGAAACGGGCATGATGATCGACACGGGCGAGTTCATTGCTGGCCCTGGCAAGGTCGAGGCGACCACAGACCTCGACATCCAGGACGGCGACGACTGGGAAGTGTCCGTTCAGGGCAAGGACCAGCCGGGCATCCGCGACAACAGACAAGGCATGGAGTTCGTACCGCTGGCGTCAGGCGCACAAATGTCAGGAACAGGTGGACGCGGGCGCTGGGTTCGTGTTATACTCAGGGCGCTAGCACCTCTCTTACACCGCATCGGCGCCTCCGAAGTAAACATCCGACAAGAGGATAAGGAGTGAAGCGACACAACCCCCCAGTGCCCGACGCCGACAACCTCCCCAACCACGGGGCGGCTGCGGATGAGGGCGTCGTTCTCAGAGCCCACTCTAAGGGTCCCGGCGTCCCAGTGGAGGTCGAAAACCCCCGCAACGGCCCGCCCCGCCGAGTTCTCGGTGGCGCGGCAGATTTCTCGTGGCAGGGCGGCAAGCTCTATGTCACGCCTTCCATTGCCGTGAAGGGCGATGAGTTCACGATGACGGTGGAGTACTAGTATGAGTGTATTCGATTACATGTCAAGAGTCTACGGCGGGCCTAACAGCTTTGTCGCGGATCTCTTTGGAGGCGGCGGTGGGCGCGGCGGTGCAAGCCAGCGCGAAATCCTCGAGCGCGACACCGTAAGCCCGGCCGTTCCGCTGGAAAACCTCGCCCAACGAGTCGAGGACCAGGCCAACCAGGTCGACCCGATCTTTGAGCAGTCCTTAGCGAAGGGTCTGCGCGAACAGGCGTCGGCCACCATCACGCAATCCGAGCAGGCGGCCGGCCTCACTGGCGCCGCGCAGGTGCAGGCGTCGATGATGGCTTACCTAGAGCAAACGGGTCAGGCCGCGATGGCCGCCCATGCGCGGAAGGTTGAGAACGAGCGGGCGCTCCTCGGCCTCCAGGCTCAACTCCTTGGGCAGGCTGGGCAGCTACGGGAGCAACGCTTCGAGACCAACCAGCGCCACCAAGAGTTCCTGATGCAACTCAAGGCTCAGGAAGATGCCCGTGCGGGCAAAATGGTTGCCACGATTGCCGGCGGTGCTCTCTCAGCCTTCGCAGGCGGCGGCTTCGGCGGACTTCTCGCAGGAGCAGGGACTGAGGCCCTAGCGTCCGACACTGGTGGGCAGACAGCCGCAACTGAAGGGTTCTCCCCTGAAATGCTCTTGGCCGCATCGCAAGGTAGGGCTTCTAACTTCACCCCAGGGGCCATGAACCCAGCGTTCAGCCGAACTGGTGGCCTCTTCGGAATCGGGTTTAACCCTTACGGAATCTAACAGTGCCAATCAACCCAGCATTACTTCAGGGCCTAGCCGACGCCGTTGCAGGTGGCGCACTCGCAGGACTCTCCAAGGAAGCCGGTTCGGACTTCTTCTCCCCATTCCTTCAGGCCCAGCAGGGCCGCATTGCCCGCGAGACTCGTGCAGGTGAGAGGGCTGAAGATAGGGAGTTACGCACTAAGGAGCGCGGGGAAGACAAGTCGTTCGCCACCTCCGAGCGGGTAATGTCCCAAATCTTCCAGGCGCAGCAGAATGCCTTGGATAGGCAGGAGCGCCAAGAGTCCAACGCGTTCAGCAACTTCTCGCAGTCGTCGAAGGCGGCGCGGGAGGCGTTCGCTTCAGAGCCGCTCGCGGAAGGGCGCTATGACGCCTATGTCAGTAATGCACAGAAGCGCCTACAGATGGCCCTAGAGAGTGCGCAATCACCGGCCGCCCGACAGGCCCTGACCGACACCTACGAGGCCGACATCGCCTTCGCTGACTCGACGGCACGGCAGGCTAAGGAGAAGCGCAACCTCAACCAGGGGATGCGCGGCGACTTCGGCTGGGTCGACGACACTGAGGAGGCGCAGACTACCCTGACAGCGTTGCTCGCTGAGGGCAGCCCTCTAAGTAAGACATTCCAGTCCGCGCTCACCTTTGCAGAGCAGTTCAAGGATCAGTCGACCGGAGTGTTCGATGCGTCGGCACTGCCGGCGACCGCCCTCAACAGTGAGGAGCGCGAACTTGTCACGGCAATCGGGCAGGTCAACGGTGGCCTTCCCGCTTACGTCGCACAGAATCCTGACGACGGGCGCCGCATCCTAAAGCTCTTAAGTAAGGTCGACCCTGGTAGCCTCGGCGCCCGGTCGGCAGAGATCGGTAAGATCCGCGACGACAACCAGTTCTTTGAGCGCCTCAACGGTATGGTCCGGCACGATGAGCGGGCCGCCAAACTGAAGCCACTCAACGAACGAGGGCTATGGCAGATTGACCCCAACGGGGTGCGCTCGTTCCGCCCGTCGGCCATCGGGCAGGTCATCGACAAAGCCCTCGAATCGGCTGGACCGACCCGCAATGCCGCAATCGCATGGCAGATGATGGAGAACACCTACGGGAAGCTCCCCAATGTCGATCTGTCCAATGTACAGGCTGAGATTTTCCAGCAAGGTAACCTCGGTAAAGCGTCGGCCGACGACATCCGAGGTTTAATCGCGCCTACCAAGCAAGCAGGTATTGGGTTGTTTGAGAAAGGTATACCTGCCCTAAACGCCCAGGACCGGGCGCTAATCGACAGGGGTGACCTAAGCCCGATTATCGCCCAGGGCTACACCATCGAGGAAGCCGAGACCTACGCCAACCTCAACCAGAGCAACGGCCGTAATCTGGTTCTAGAGCCTGTGATGAACCAGTTTATTGGCACCCGCGACGCACAGTCTGCCGAGATGAACTTGTGGCAAGACCGCCGCGATGAGGCTGCTGCTCTAGGCGATGAGCGAGGCTTAGAGCAGGCAGACGCCGAGGTCAAACGGATCCAGGCGTTCCAGTCGAACCCCGCCGTTGATGTCAAGATTTCAACTTTGACGGAGATGATGTTGACCGGCGCCGCCGATGGTGACTGGTCCAGCTTCCTGCAAACAATGGGCGCGGAGAAGGAAGGTCTACTGAACCCTGAGACAGGTAAGTTGTCGAAAGCTGCACAGGAAGCGTGGGACAACCAGGTAATGCGTGAAGGGTTAAGTCCCGCCAACCAAGTCCGCGCCGCCGCACGGTGGGCCTCAAGTTACAACCTAGTGTTCCACCAGGATTCGCAGATTGGTTCTGAGACGAAGCTAAATCCCCTAGCGCAGGCCAAGTTCCTCGACGTTGCAGAGCGTTGGGCGCAGACCATCGAGCAGGAGCAGATGAGCATGGGGGCAGGCGGTAGGCAGTTCCTCGGTGTAGAAGACGGCCGTTTCAACGGCCAGCAAGCCTTCCTCCGCATGACTACCCTCCAGAGCCTCGACGATCTTGGTAAGCCTAAGCAGCGTAACCTCACCGAGGAGCAAAAGGTGGACATCGACGCACAAATCAGAAGTGCTGAAGCATTCCTGGATAAGAACTAGCGATGGCCAACATCCTCACCCGCGCATACAACTCCACCCTAGGCATCCCGCAACAGATCCTTTACCGGCTCTGGCGGGCTGCCAAGGATGACGAGATTGATGTACTGAGCCGGGAGGGTTTGCTCGCCCCAGAGCTACTACCCGTCCTCGGCATCGGCTTCAGTCACGAGTCCGACGCCACCGTTGAAGATGTCATCGGCGAGCAGGGCTTCGGCAAGAGCCTAGCGGCCGACATTCTCCTTGACCCTGCAACCTACCTCACGGCTGGCGCATCGGCCATCGGCAAGGCAGGGCGCGGTCTCCAGATTGCGAGCCGCGATAAGAAGTTTGGTAAGGCGTTCGCTGACTTTGTTGGCGACACGAAGCAATACGACACCGGCCAGGCCCTAGCGGCCCATGTCTCCCAGGGCATCGCCGATGGGACACTAAAAGGTAAGTCCGCACAGAAAGCACTACAAGGACTCCAAGGCGCGAGCGACGAAACCCTTGAGAAGATCCTACGGTCGGGCAAAGACGAGGAGTTGTTGTTCAGCATCCCAGGGCTGTCCCGACTCGGCGCGAAATGGCGGGCCCCTGAACTGATCCAACAACAGGGCTCGTGGTTCAAGGCCATGAGCAACCTCTTCTACAAGCAGAAGCTCGGCCTCGCCAAGCCCCTCGATTGGACCGTCGCCCAGGCGGCCAGCGCCATCAACAAGGTTCCCGGCGGCGAGGGCTTGAACAAGGCTGTGGCGACTGCCGCTGGTCTCCCCGGCGCGTTCACTAAGGGCTTCAAGTCGACGAAGGGAGCCGCCAATGAGTTGGTCTTTGGAAAGGAGGTCAGCGCAGATGCCCACGCCTGGAACGACGAGTTCGGCTCCATCGGCACCGCGTTCAGTAAGGTCGACGCCGACCAGTTCCAGGACGATGTTGCCGCCGCCATCGCGGGCGGCGCTGATGCAGAGCAGGCCGCCTACAAGGCCGCCCGGAAGCAGAACGTCGGGAAGACTGAGGTGGACGCACTTCTAGGGTCCTATGGCGATGCTCCAGACCCCAACCTGTCCAAACTATTCCGTAGTGACCTAAAGGAGTCTTTCAAGCTATCCGACGCGGAAGCCAGTGCAACATCTGCATTAGCCGAACACTTTGGCCTCCTAGATGGCCGTTTGCAAGTAGGTGAGGGAGGTATAGACGCACTATATCAATCTGCCTACCATGGGTCGCCGCACAAGTTCGATAAGTTTGATGCCCGTAAGATCGGCAGCGGTGAGGGGGTGCAAGCCTTCGGGCACGGTCTCTACTTCACTGAACAGGAGGGTATCGCAGAGCATTACCGTAAGGCCCTTACTCGCGGCTCAGGTGAGTTTGATGGTAAGAGGGCCGATAGTGTCGTCAGGGATCTACGCTTGAATATGATGGCTGCTGACAGTGTGGGGCGTAAAGTGCTGCTGTCACGCACGGCGGACAAACTAGAGCGGCGAATCTCTAAGGCTGCACAGGTCAAGGCGCAGGCGGAGTATGTGGCCGCCAAAGTCCTGTCTAAGCACGGCAGGCTTACACCAAAGGCAGTCGCAGCAGAGTTGGAAAGGCTCGGTGCGGTAGCAACTCAGGCAGATGTCAAAGCTGCCGAAGCTGGGCTGAAGTTCAAAAGAGCCGGGCGAACCTTTGAGGTCGACCTTGCTCCGGCTCCTGACGAGTACCTACTTTGGGATAAACCATTCTCAGAGCAATCCGAGAAGGTGCAAGCTGCACTGGACTCCGCCGGGGGCGCTCTCGGCAAACTGCGGCGAAAGCTCGGTAGTGGTACAGGGGAGGCTTTGTACCGGGCTCTAGCTAAGAAGCGTGGAGGTCAGGCAGAAGCCTCAAAGATCCTCCGCGAAGCAGGTGTACGGGGTATCAAGTACCTTAGTGGTCCTGCTCGGAAGCAGGGAAAGGGCGCCCATAACTTTGTCATCTTTGACGACGCTGATGTGACCATCAAGCGCATGTTCCAGGATGATAAAGGTGTTGCATCGTTCGCTGAAGATGGTAAGGCATTCATCCAGGGACTCAATAACCCCGACGCCAGCACGGCTATCCATGAGGTCAGTCATGTATTGCGGCGACGTATGTTTGAGACCCCTGAGAGGTTCAACCTACAGGCTGCCGACAAACAGGTGTTAGAGTCGTGGGCAGGTGTAAAAGAGGGTAACTGGACTAGAGACGCTGAGGAGACGTTCGCCAGGGGGTTTGAGCGGTATGTCCGAGACGGTGTTCTACCTAAAGGGGCACCTACAGCGATCCGCCAGGTATTCGATACCCTGGCTAAGGCTATGCGTAAGGTGTACCAGGCGGTAATAGGCACTGGTGCGGATGCGGGCCTCCCGAAAGAGGTGAAGGAGGTTTTCGACAACTTGATGGTTAATGGCGGCCGTAAGCAGAACCTAGACAACGTAGGCTCTCTCATAAGCGACCTACAGCGCCAGCACCAGGAAGTCCAGGGCGCCCTGAAAGACGGCACCACCCAGGCCGTCCGCACCGACCGGTATAAGGTTCCCAAGGAGTACGCCGACCACCCGTTTAGTGCATGGGCCTGGAAAGCAGGCGACTGGGCCGGCGAACAGGTCCGTAGCAAGCTCCGCTCCGATGCGCCGATCACCTCGGATAACATCGAGGGCGCCCTAGAGAAGCTCAAGAACCTCCAGGGCCTCACCGATATGTCGGCCCGCGACACCCTGCGGATCTTCGACACGATCAAGCGCCGCCTGTCCGCCGACAACGACATCGAACTTGAGACCATCGACCGCTTCTGGTTCTCGTGGCAGCAGGCGTTCCCCCACAGCCAAGAGATCCGTGCCAACATCGCGGCCCTCCAGTCGGGCGACCTCAGCAGCGGCCAGGCAGCCTACCGTCAGCTCACTGAGTTCGTCAACCGCTTCGACTCTAGTGCCACCTCGCTCCTGAAACACAGTGGCGTCCAGGACCTAGAGGATATGGTCAAGGTCCTCGACCCATCGACCGCCGGCCGCCTAGTCGGTCCTCACGCCGAGTCGATCAAGTTGATGGCGAAGGATGTCACCGATCCTGCCGCCGTCAAGGACTTGCTCCGTAAGAACCTTGGCTCGATGAGTGTGGCCGACCTCAAGCGTCTCCGCTCTGTGGCGAAGGACCCGAAGCTGAAGGCCCGCCTGAAGAATATCGAGAAGCGCACGAAGAAGGGTAAGCCTGTAAGCATCGAGGAGAGCATCGAGCGCGGACTCGGGAAGGCCAAGTTCGGTGGTAAGCCCTTGAAGGAGGGCCCAGCGATGGCGATGGCCGACTACGTGCTCGCCACCCGCGACATCAAGCGCGCCCTGAAGGCCGCCCGCAAGACCGGCGAACCAGTGCGGCTGAGTCCCCTAACCGTGGAGCGCCTTGAGAAAGCACAGGACGCCATGCAGGGAGTCCTCAAGGATACCGCGTCCAAGGTTTTCAAGAAGTCCAAGGCCGAAGATATCGACGGATTGATCGGCCTCAGCGACAATGTGGCGAACCAGGCGGCCAAGCTCAACGGCTTCGAGCGCGGCGCCGTCATCGGCTATGCACCTCGCATCCACAACCGCAAGTTCCGACAACGCTATGAGAAGCTCATCGGCAAGGTCCAGAGCCGGCTCGGGGCCAACGACGAGGTTGACGCGATGTTCCGCCGTGTCCAGGAGCGCGACCTTACCGTCGAGGACCTGAACCTCCTCCGTGAGGAGATGATCCGTAACGACATGCCGGACCTCGTTGAGGAACTGACCGACGTGGCGGGCAACTTTGCAGAGCGGCCCTATGTCGAATCGTGGGAGGCGGGCATCCTAACCCGGATGTCGCAGCAAGGCTCTCAGGTGGCGACCCGGCAGTTCATCAACGATGTCTTTAGCAACCCCGAGGCCGCCGCGAAGGATGGTGTCATGGGCGGGCGCGTCACGAGGTTGATTGACTCTCAGGGCCAAACGATTAAGACCGGCGCCGACCGCGTGAAGGTTGGCGGCACTGAGAGCGCCACGATCAAGCGCGAGGCACTAGCCAAGGAAGTCGAACCCAGCCTCATCGAGATCCAACTCCCCAACGGCGAGTACCAACTCCTAG
>Ga0070749_10001142_pt1 | contig 17911 bp, 29 predicted proteins | sample VirMetDEL_Nov_18_FD_75180 | JGI IMG/M metagenome (GOLD analysis project Ga0070749, IMG submission 75180) | Aqueous microbial communities from the Delaware River and Bay under freshwater to marine salinity gradient to study organic matter... | ecosystem: Environmental > Aquatic > Marine >...
GAAACTGCTTTGCGATATATTTTAAATGCGGAGAAATCAGAAGATGACGCCTTGCATGATCTGTATTCTCAAACAGCACAGGAGGACAAATGATGGATAAGAAAGAATTGGAAAGCGCACACAGAAAATTAAAAATTACCTATCGACCATCACACCTGCTTGCACTTGATATGGCTGAGGTTGATGCAGTCACAAAACTGCTTGAGTCCATCCTCAACGGTGATGTAGTGGTGGTGCCTAGAGAGCCATGTCCATCCTGTGCAGCAGAGGACACTGTGGTTAGCTTTAGGTGTGCTAATTGCGGAAGGATTCACGAAATCCATGCACTGATAGCAGCACAGGAGAAGGGATGATGGAGTCTGGAAAAACAGAAGACGTAACTCTTGAGTGGGCGCTTGAAAGAATCGAACGCCTACAGGCAGAGAACGCCAAACTGCGAGAGTCTCTGGAGACTATAGCGGATAGTTTAAGTTGCACCGGAGAGGATGCTGTCTGGATGATTGAAGAAGCGAGACAAGCACTAGCAGCACAGGAGGAATAATGTATGAAGAACTGTTCGACATTAAGGAGGCAGGAGCACAGCTACCTCTCGGAAGTACTGAGACGATTGAGTGTCCATTCTGCCGTAACGATTGGGAGGCTCAAGGCAGGCCTAGTATATGGGCACCCACCAAATCCATGTCTGTCACCAGAGCAACGGCAGGTATCCTGTACCTGTGCCACCGAGCAACATGCACCAAAGGGAGGGGAGGAGGCATTGTATCAGACACCCTCACCAAGAAACACCTAACCCAACAGAAGGTAGAGTGGACGCCTAAGATATGCCGGCATCCAATGACCTTTGTTTCTGATGATGTGTATGGAGAAATGGTTGCCCCATACCACATATCAAAAGAACTTATGCAACTACAGGAGTTTAAATGGCTACCAACAGAGAACAGATTGTACATGCCCACGTTCAATGCGCAGGGATACACGATAGGGGGGACAGCGAAGACTCGACTAAAGGGACTCAAGCCCAAAGTGATACAGTATCGGCACAACAATGTCCCCATGATTCACTACCCCAAAGGTCAGCCGACTGTGGATGTTCCTCTGATCTTGGTGGAGGATGTTCTGTCCGCCCTAAGGCTGGCATCCGCCGGGTTGCGAGCGGCTGCTTTACTTGGAACTAATATAGGTCCCCGTGACCTAGACTATTTGACAAAGAATGAGAGGGAGATTATCCTCATGCTGGATGGGGACGCATCACAGAAGGCCGTGAACTATAAGCGCAACCTATCTACCTACTTCGATACCTTCATAGTGGTTCCCCTGCCCTATGGTAAGGACCCCAAGGATTTAACTGACAAGGAACTTAAGGAGTACTTCAATGACGGAGAATAGAAACAGAGATCATCAAGCTAAGTGGTACTCAGCACAGAAGCCAGCCAAGGCTCTGCTGTACTCACTCACCTGTGATCTTACTGGTGAAATGTTTATCGGAGCTACCGCAAATAGCATACAGAAGCGGTGGTGGCAGCATTGTGCTGCCTACAAGGAGGGCAACAATAAGCTGTACCAATCTATGCGTGAGCATGGGAAGGAGAACTTCACGGCAGTGGTAATCCGGGAGCTAGAACCCTGGGAGAACCCTGAATTTGTAGTAAATCAGTACGTCACACAGGTCAAGGCAGAATTAAATTGAACTTTTTTGGATTCCTGTGGTCTAACCTAACTCAAGGAGATAAGTAATGGATACTGAGATTCTTAAACAACTGGTAGATATCTTCAAGCAGCTAACCGATGGGGCAATTTACGCCTTAATAGCATACATGGGATACATGTATGTTAAGCTGTTTCTTTTCTTTGGTGCTGTATTTTACCTCATCAAAACAATTGCTCACGTCGTTACCGGCGCACAGCTACCTAAAAAAGTAGCGGCTGTAGTAGGGTTTGATGACTATGACGGGAGTTATTATGCGGACGACAAAAAGTTGCTCGACAAAGTAAGAGCCGCCGTAAAAGCGGCTAAGTAAATCGGGAGGATTTAAATGCAATCATTCGATAAGTTTATATCAAGTGTGATTAATCACATTCCGGCTCTTGTGGTTGGTTCCTTCATCCTGAATGGCATCCTATTCTTTACAGCTACAGCTGGATGGGAGAGCTATTGGGACATGAAGAAGCAGGCTGAGGATGCTCATGCTATCATAGCTCAAGCCGATGCCAAGCATCAGGAGCTAGAGGCTATCACTACCTATATCCGTAAGCTACGTCCTGACCTGAACCCTGCTATCAGGGTGGAGTGGGCACAGGCTTTCCAGAAGGGTAGCGAGGAGACTGGTGTTGACCCGTTCGTGGCTCTACAGTTCTCCATCGTAGAGTCTGGTCTCAAGATGGTAGGCCCATACGGCACCACCCTAGTGAGTCATGCTGGTGCTGAGGGTATCATGCAGGTCATGCCTCAGTATTGGGGTACGGGACAGATTGATTTCATCAAGAAGCCACAAGACTTACGGCACCCAACCCTGAACATCAGGGCAGGCATGTATATTCTGGCTACCTACTATGCCCAGTGTGGACAGAACTGGTACAATGCAGCTCTGTGCTATCATGGGGGACAGCGAGCACTGGTTCGCCCCAAGAAGTCTAGCATTTCCTACGCGGAGAAGATTACTAAGAGGTTGTCTCTGCCTATAGAAGTGTGAGCCTTATAGCAGAGATACTAGCTAGACTATACCTAGTCTTATGGCGGGCATGGCATGAGTCGCCCGAGTCCAGACTAGGTATGATCATAGCTGGTATCTGCTATCTATCAGTAGCATTGATATGGTGGTTAGTTTAGTAAGAGTTATGGCGTGATTGGAGGCGGCTCCGGTTATTTGCGTTTAGCCACGCTTCCATGATCGCCACCCTTTATGGGGCGGGAGTGTGCTTGGCGTTAAAAGCGACAAGGGTCCTACGAGTCCTGCCTGCCCCACCTTTTAGGAGATGTAAAATGAAGTGGATACCAGTAAGTGAGAGGTTGCCTGACCTTGGCGAATGGTGCGATGTGTGGTCTCTCGGAGAAAGGATAACTGATTGCCAATTCGGGCATCCAAAAGAAAACAAATTCACCAAACATGAGTACGGCATTGGTGATACGGAAGTCGATGACGTAACCCACTGGATGCCACTACCTGAACCACCTTTTAGGAGATAGCTATAGATGGACCTGCCAGCGAGGTACAGTAGGCTAAGTCCTCAAGAGAGACGAGAGTGTAGGGAGCAGTACATCGAGGAGCAGTATGGATTCTGCTACTATTGTGGAGCACCCCTACACCTTGAGCCACCTGAGGATATACGAGCCAAGAAGATTACCCCAAGACTTTATCCTGAGGGGTTCTTCAAACATCCGGTGCATCTGCACCATAGTCATGTCACTGACAAGACTATCGGAGCGGTGCATAATTATTGTAACGCAGTACTATGGGAATACGAAGGAGAATAAGTTGGGTATATTAGACGAAGCAATTAACACAGAGTTAGCCAAGCGGCTTAAGAAGCAAGTGCTAGGTACGTTGGATATGGACACACTAGCTAAGATGTATGTTAAGGAATTCGAGAAAGCTTTTGCGCGTGAGGTTGAGACTCTCTTCGAGGACAGCGATCTTATTTACGACATAGCTTTTGAGGCTATTCCAGTAAAAGAATTATCAAAGCTTCTCAAGAGGCACATGGTAGCAAAGATCAAGGAGGTAGTCTAATGATTAAAATTTATGACGACAAGGGTAGGCTAGATCGTATTGAACTCTCTAAGGGAGAGAAGTATGACCTGTGCAAACGTAACCTAAAAAGTATTAAGGAGCAGAAGTCTAGTGGAAAATCAACTGGAGTTTAGTGGCAAGGTATGGCATGCGAGCGACCTGCATCTAGGCCACGCTAATATCCTCAAGTTCTCCACGCGAGAGGAGGGATATGAGCACAGGTTCTTGGAAACCTGGGACCAGCTAGTCGCACCCGAAGATGCGGTAGTACTGCACGGAGACATTGCCTTTGCTCAGAAGGCTTATTGGTTTGGTCAGCTGAGTGAGCGACCGGGCCATAAGATTCTGCTGCTGGGTAACCATGACCAGAACAAGCTGGGGTGGTACTACAAGTGGGGCTTCGAGAGGGTAGTTCCTTTCAACGAGTACCTGCTGCTGAAGTACTACCTAGGCCGTAATGGAGAGGACGCTAAGTCAGAGGTATACGAGGGTAACATTATGTGTACCCATATCCCGGCCTTCCCTGCGGTAATAACTTCTTATGATGAGAGGTTTGTCGGTCTGGCTCATAAGTTCCAACGTGCCTTCGATCATCACAGTTGTATCCTGAATATCCACGGGCATACTCATGGTACTGCGACCGAGAAGCACAACACCTTCGACGTGTCGCTTGATGTGGTGGGGGAATGTCTGGTTACTACTGATCAAATCTTTGATCACAAGTACAGGAGAGCAGCGTAATGTTTGGATTTAGGGCAAGGACACCCACGCAAGGGTCTACCATTGAGACATCTTGTTACGGAGAGATCAGGCAGGTAAAGAAATACACCTATTGTGGGCGAGAGTACGACTCTCCTCATGAGTTGGAGAGATGTGAGCATCTTAGAGTAACAGAAGAAGTATGGAGGATGATTAATGACCTCGTCTTTATGCCAGCATTCTTCGGTTCTAACGATAGTGCTGGTTGGGTGCAGTTACTTGGGGTAAAGAAAGTAATTCAGACTAGACTAGAGGAGGTACACGATATCCTCAGCACTGCGGTAGAGGAGCGGAAGAAGATTACTGCTGCTCGTGCATATATGGAGAATAGGGAGAAGTCGGATGCCAATTTATAGTTATAAGTGTGAGGATTGTGGTGCTCATCAAGAGAGGATAGTACGAATGTCTGATCGGGATATCCCACAGTCCTGCAAATTTTGCGGGGGTAGACTAGCCAAACAGCTAGATGCACCCAAGGGATTCCAAGGCCTAAGTACGCCGGGCAGGAAGTATGGAAAGTAAGGTACTAAAATGTTTACTAGATTCCAGAGAGAGCTATAACCATTTAGCACCATACATTAAAGGAGACCAACTATCGGAAGCAGGGCGAGTAATCTACGACACTGTCTCTGAGTTCTATGGACGAGACAGTGTGATTAATCACATTGATCAGGAGATACTATTCGCCTTCATTAAGAAGAAGTACCCGAACAAAGCAGACTTGTTCCAACATCTGCTGGACTCTATGCCTGAGGAGGTATCTGCTCCTAACATACTGGAGTTCTATCGGGAACTTAAGCGAGAAAATCTTGGTGACAAGATTGCATCTAACCTGTTGGGCAACAAGCATAAGCAGGCAGTCGCTCTGATGGAGGACTACCTGTCACTCAGCACGGAGGCTGACACAGAGGATACTACCCTCTGGAACCTAGACGCAGAGGACTTGTTGCAGCAGACACATGGTGGTGATATGATCCCTCTCTACCCATCCATCCTATCTGATAAGCTAGGGGGTGGGATGCCACGACAGGGACAACTCTTAATCTACGCCCGACCGGACGTAGGCAAGAGCACAGTAGCCATGAACATGGCAGGTGGTGCGGCCAGGGATGGCTACAAGGTACTGTACTGCGGGAATGAGGACCCATCCTCTGTGATGGTGCCTCGCTTCATTGCCCGTGCTACTGGCTGGACGCGTACTCAGGTACGTGATGATCTACAGGGGGCCATTGATGAAGCCCGTGCGAACGGGTCATATCTAAACTTCATCTTCCATCCCATGACTCCGGGAACTATCTCGGAGATCAGGGCACAGGTGGAGAGGCACAAGCCAGACATAGTGATAGTAGATCAGGTACGCCTGATCGACACTAAGATGGAGAGTCCTACTCTCAGTCTGGAGAAGGCGTGTATTGATATGAGAACAATGGCTAAGGAACATAACTTCGTGAGCATACTCATTACGCAGGCAGGAGAGTCAGGTGAAGGTAAGCTGGTACTGTCCATGACTGACGTAGAGTGGAGCAACACAGGTGTGCAAGGTCAGATGGATGTGATGATTGGCGTAGGCCAAAACTCAGAGTGGAAGGGAAGGAGTCGTATCATGCTATCCTTCCCGAAGAACAAGCTGACCGAGCCACTCAAGCCATTCGATTGCAGAATCGACTATGCCACGCAAACCATATATGGTAAACGAGAGTGATTAATCACAATGCTACCAACGTTCTTAACTAATCCAGACCCAGATATATTCCTAAGCGATAACTACCTAGTTCTGGACTTCGAGAACACTATCCGTGGCGAAATGGCTGGGGCACGTAACGCAGCTAATGAACTGTTGTTCACCTGCATGAAGTCACCCCTACTCCACGGACATACGGAGGTGGAGGGAGGTGAGCTAGAGGTTAGCCGGTACCTTGATGTATTCTATGACATGGACTTCATCGTATGCCACAACTCTAAGTATGAGATACAGTGGCTGCATCGTGCTGGACTGGATACCTCTAAGGTTCTGTTCTACTGCACACAGATAGGTGAGTTTGTCCTAGCAGGTAACCGCAAGATACCACTGGACCTCAACCATACAGGCACAAGGTATGGCTGTCCTCCTAAGGAGAACTATGTAGACATGATGATGGGGCTGGGCGAGTGTCCTAGCCACTACCCTCAGAGCCTACTAGCTGATCGCTGTAGGCAGGACGTGGACACCACACACACGGTGTTCAAGAAGCAGCGAGTAAGATTGAAGGAGGCAGGACTACTGCCTGTGATGTTTACACGGTGCATCTTTACCCCCGTCATTGCGGACATGGAAATGAATGGTATGTTCCTTGATGAGGAGGCGGTGTATCAAGTACACAAGGAGAAGACACATGAGTATCAAGCTATCATGCAAGAACTCGACAGCTTTACGGGCGGCATCAACATGGCTAGCCCAACACAAGTTGCGAAGTTCATATACGAAACTCTTAAGTTCCCTATCCCTCGTGATAGGAACGGCAAAGAGCTACGCGGCAAGCCTACGAAACAGTTTCCTGACGGGCTGCCTAAGACAAACGAAGATGCTATCAACCTACTTAAGCCAAAGACTGCAAAGCACAAACGGTTCCTCGACCTCAAGCAAAGAGAGTCCAAGCTAAGGAAGACGATCACATCATACACTACTAAGTTCGTTAGGGCTTGTGAAGAGGCAGGCTGTATGGTGTATGGTAATCTCAATCAGACAGTCGTTGGTACTCATAGGCTCTCATCTAGTAACCCGAACTTGCAGAACTTTGACCGCAAGCTCAAGAGACTTATCGTACCGAGACGACCCGGATGGAGTATACGACAGAATGACTACGACCAACTTGAGTTCCGAGTCGCAGGATTCCTGGCCCAAGACCAGACACTCCTTGCAAACGTACTTGACCCAAACTTTGATGCCCATGCTGAGTCAGCTTCAGTTATCTTTGGAGATGAATTCGACGACGCCGAGGGGGAGAGCCGCAAAGAACTTAGAACAGCAGCTAAGAGCCATACATTTAAGCCTCTATACGGTGGGCAATCAGGTACACCTGCTGAGCGAGCTTATTACGAAAAGTTCCTTGACACGTACCAAGGAGTAGCAGCTTGGCATGAGAAGCTACTAGACGAGGCACTCGAAACAAAGAAGATGCGGACCATCACTGGCCTTATCTTCTACTTCCCAAGGGTACACTTCACTGACTCTGGTTACGTAGAGGACCAGACTAACGTAAAGAACTACCCGGTACAGATGTTTGCCACAGCTGATATTGCACCCATTGGTGTGACGTTCTTGTGGCACAGGATGAAGGACATGAAGCTAAAGTCTTTCTTAATCAATGAGGTACATGACTCAGCTATTGCGGAGGAGCATCCGGATGAACATGACATAATGGAGCAGCTGTCCCATCAGGCTATGGAAGATGATGTGATAACTTACTTGAAGCAAGTCTATAATATAGATTATAATTTCCCTCTCACTGTTGAGAGTGTAGCAAAGCCCTATTGGGGCGGTTAATTTAGGAGACAGTATATGTCAGAAGTTACAGGTGTAATTGAACAGATCACTTTTAAAGAAGGTAGCGGTAAGCGAGGCAAGTGGAAGCAGTGTTCCATCTGCGTTAATGACGAATGGTTCGGTGCCTTCGTCAACAACGACAATGAGGACACCATTGATTCCTTAGGCAAGGGTGACGAAGTACTTGTTACCTATGAGCAGAACGGTAAGTTCAAGAACTTCTCGAACGTGGAGGTTCTCGGCAAGTCTGAGGTCCCTGCCCCGCAGAAAGCCGCCGGAGCAACCGGAGGTGAAGCAGCAATAAACTTCAACCAGTATCGCATGTCACACGGTAGTGGACGAAACGCAGCAGTAGACCTAGTAGCTGCCGCGTTGGCACACGACGCACAGTTCTCTTTGGACGACAAGGAGAATCGAATCATTGCTCTGCCTAAAGCGCAGAACAAGCGGCTCGATGCTCTGGTAGCCTTGATTAATACTCTTGGCGATAAGTTCACGGAAGCAAACTGGAATGCAGTGCCTGGTGGTGAAGAAGCTGAGGGCGACTATGAAGAGTAAACCCGACATTGATAGTCTGGTAACTCTGGAAGAAACCGCCGATCTCCGGGTGGTGTACGATCCCGACTGCGACCCGTTCGCAGTCGTGGATGGTATGCCTAACTATTTTATCATCAACAAGAAAACGGAGAAGGTAGAGTTCGTCAACAACAGAGAGGCATTTGTTCTGGATATCCTGCACAAGATGCAGGTTATCAAGGACGAGGGCCTAGAGGAACTACCTTCCTTGATACCAGACAACCAGAGACTTAACTAATGAAAGCCTTGATAGACGGTGATGTACTGCGGTACCGAATAGGTTTTGCCTGTGAGACAACCATCTATCTTGTTACACTCAATGGTGAGGAGGAGTGGGGGCCACGTGCCTCCTTCTCCACCAAGACCGCCATGAAGAAGTGGTTAGAGATGTACGAGATAGGGGAGGATGAGTACACAGTCAGCACTAGAGTAGACCCCGAACCTGTCGCGCACTGTCTGCACAGCGTCAAGCTGCAGATAGAGTCGATACTTGCGGGGAGCGGAGCTGATGATCATCAGATTTTTCTCACTGGTCGCGGTAACTTTAGAGAACGAGTCGCCACTATTAGACCTTATAAGGGGAATCGTCCTGACAGGAAGCCTTACCATTATGACAATATTACTCAGTACCTGCTGGACAGGTGGGGCGCTGTAATCATTGAGGGTGAGGAAGCAGATGATGCCATGTCTTATACTCAGTACGAGGACTGGCTATTCAAGGGTCTAGTAGTATTCAAGGATGAACTAGAGACTATCATCTGTACCATTGATAAAGACTTGGATATGGTTCCAGGTTGGCACTATGATTTTGTGAAGGACATTAAGTACTTCATTGATGAGGACACAGCTGACGAGTGGTTCTGGTGTCAGATGATCATGGGTGACAGCACAGATAATATTCAAGGTATCCCCGGAGGGGGAAAGAAACTAGCAAAGGTGACGTTATGGGACTGCCAAACAACGATGGAAAGGTACAATTCTGTCCTTCAACTCTACCAGAAAGCGTACGAGGAGGCTACACTTACCCCGGAAGAAGCTCTGATAGAGAACGCGAGGCTCCTGTGGATGAGGAGAAAGAGGGACGAGATGTGGAAGCCACCGCTAAACCAAGCAAAGGAGAACGAATGAAATATTCAGTGAGTAAGACAGGATACACCCTATCAACAGATGATGTAGATCATCTACTGGAACTGGACAACATGGGGAAGGAGCAGATCAGGACAGTACTGGATGCTGGACAGTTCTTCTTTGAGTCCAAAGCAGAGGCAGACGAAGAGGCCAGCTTCAGCACTGAAGATGAGTGCTCGGTATTAAAAAAGAAACTAACCGTAACCATTGAGGTAGAAGATGTCAAGCCCAAGCAAAATAAAAGGAACACGAGTAGAAAACCTAATAGTAAGCCTGCACAATGAAGCGGGAGTTGATGCAGAGAGAGTCCCCCTTAGCGGGTCACTCGGTGGAAAGTATAGTGGCGATCTTGTCATCGGAGGAATCGATAGCCCAATTTTTCGGGGAGAGGTTAAGGCCCGAAAAACCGGCAATGGTTTTTCAACGCTCGAAGGATGGCTTGAAGGTAATGATATCCTATACCTTAAGAGAGATAGACGACAGCCCTTCGTCGCTATGACGTGGGATGTTTACGAGGAGCTAATAAAAGTATATGTCAAATCCATACGACCATCTGGAGATAGTGACGACGGATAACACCGACGATCACCACAACCCTCATGGATGTGTACACTGCTACGAAGTTGGGGCAGGGTACATTGAAACAGAGGAGGGGCCACTGGTTTGTAAGAGATGCGGTGGCTCCGTACTGCTTGGTCTCAACCAAGCCTATGATTACATAGCTTATTTACATAGATTATATGGAGTAGATGATTGAGTTTACCAACACAATACCAAGAGTATATACATCTGAGCAGATACTCTCGCTGGTTAGAGGAGGAGAATAGACGTGAGACTTGGGAAGAAACTGTTGACAGGTATTTGGGATTCTTTGCAGGACGCACCGGAAAGCTTCTGGATGCTGATCATGCTGGGCTTCGTGATGCTATTCTATCACTTGAAGTAATGCCTAGTATGCGGGCTCTCATGACCGCGGGACCCGCACTAGAGCGGGATAATATTGCTGGATATAACTGTGCATACGATCAGCTGTCGGACTCACCCCGTCGCTTTGCTGAGATTATGTACATCCTTCTTAATGGGACGGGAGCAGGCTACAGTGTAGAGCGAGACTTTGTGAACTCCCTACCCGAGATTCCTTCGGAGCTTAAAGATGACGATGAATGCACAACTATCATTGTGCCAGATTCTAAGTATGGCTGGGCTGAATCATTCAACAAACTTCTGCACCTGCTCTATAGTGGAGAAGTACCCCGGTGGGATACGAGCAAGGTACGTCCAGCCGGAGCCCGGCTCAAAACGTTTGGTGGTCGAGCCTCTGGACCAGAACCACTGGAGGATTTATTCCGATTCACTGTGAAGAAGTTCCGGGAAGCAAAGGGACGTAAGCTAAACACACTGGAGGCACATGACATTGCATGCAAAATTGCTGATATTGTGGTCGTGGGCGGTGTGCGCCGTAGTGCTCTTATATCTCTTAGCAATCTAACCGATGAGCGTATGCGAACAGCCAAGAACGATCTATGGCACCAAGACGAAACAGGAGAGTGGCGGAGTCGTGAACCGCAACGAGCCTTAGCTAACAACAGTGTATGTTACACGGAGAAGCCAGACATACACGTCTTTATGAAGGAGTGGATGAACCTTGTCGAATCAGGAACAGGAGAAAGAGGTATCTTCTATCGAGGAGCAGCTCAACGAGCAGCTGGTAGGAGTGGACGCCGTAATACGGAATATGCTTTTGGAACGAATCCTTGCTCAGAGATCATCCTCAGGCCAGGACAATTTTGTAATCTCTCTGAAGTCGTTTGCCGCCCATCCGATACGCTTGACGACCTCAAGCGTAAAGTTAGACTTGCAACTATCCTTGGAACTCTCCAGTCAACCCTGACTGATTTCAAGTTCCTATCCGCACGGTGGAAGAAGAACTGTGAGGAGGAGAGACTACTTGGTGTGTCACTGACAGGCATCATGGATCATCCTGTACTTAGTAGTATTTCATCTGAACCCTTAATGACTAAGGTTATGGAAGATGGTGACTTAGATTACTTAGAAATTAGAGAAGTATTAAATGAACTTAGGGAGGTAGCAATTGAAACAAATAGGGAGTGGGCTGATAAACTTGGGATTAACCAGTCTAGTGCTATCACTTGTGTTAAGCCAAGCGGTACTGTCTCCCAGCTGGTGGACAGCGCTAGTGGCATTCATCCTCGTCATAGCCGGCACTACATTAGAACTGTACGAGCTGATAAGAAAGACCCGCTCTCCCAGTTCTTGGTGGACTCAGGTGTACCCCATGAAGATGCCATCGGAAAGGAGTCCTCAACTTATGTTTTTTCGTTCCCGGTCGCTTCACCCGAAGAGTCTGTATACCGAGACGACAGGACGGCCCTCGAACAACTAGAACTCTGGAAGGTCTACGCCCAGCACTGGTGTGAGCATAAGCCATCTATCACTGTGTATGTGAAGGAGGATGAGTGGCTCAAGGTAGGGGCATGGGTGTATGAGAACTTCGAGGAATGTTCTGGAGTTAGCTTCCTGCCCTTTGATGGGGGTGTGTATCAGCAAGCACCTTATCAGGAGTGTGATGCAGAGTACTACAAAGAGTTTAAGAAACGCATGCCTCAGCTAGACTGGAGCCTGCTGGCTAACTATGAGACCGAGGATATGACTACGGGTTCTCAGGAACTAGCCTGTGTTGGAGGACAGTGTGAAATCTAAACCAAAGATACTACTATGGGATATCGAAACCTCACTTAATGAAGTGAGGACTTTCGACTTGTGGAATACTAACATCCCCCATATCCGTATGCAGACTCCATGGATTATATTCTGTGCTGCATGGAAGTGGGTAGGACAGAAGACAATTCATACCGTCAGTCTATTGGATGACATGACTCGTTTCAGTATGAACCACATGGATGATGGTCATGTGGTGGAGGTACTATACGGAGTACTGGCTGAGGCTGACGCCATCGTTGCCCACAACGGGGACAAGTTCGATATCAAGAAGTTCAACACCAGAGCTATCAAGCATGGGTTTGATCCGTTGCCTAATATAGTACAGATCGACACGCTTAAGATGGCTAAGCAGAAGTTCTCCTTCCCTTATAACAGACTCGACTACTTGGGAGAGTTTCTAGGTGTAGGGCGTAAGGTTCATACGGAACCAGAGCTATGGGATAGGTGTATGGACGGTGACCAGAAGGCCCTCAAGGCCATGGTCAAGTACAACAAGGGGGATATCACTCTACTAGAGGCTGTCTATGACAAGCTGTCTCCGTGGGTGCCCACCAAGCTTAACATGAACCACTTCAGTGAGGGCCTAGTATGTCCTAAGTGTGGTGGGGATCATGTAACACGACACAAACGCCGCCTCACTAGAGTCGGAGCCATGATTCAGTTCCAGTGCCAAGGCTGTGGTCATTACTTCAGCGCACCAGAGAACAAGAAGGGCGAACTAGGACTAGCACGATGAGTGATAAGGTAGCACTACACCCGGAAGGATCAATCCTGCACCACCCGGGTGGGGCCATTCTAATGTATGGTAAGGCAGCACAGAAGATTAATCCTGGAGATTTTGTTCGAGCAAATGCTAACGGTAATGTGGTTCTCCAGCCACTTGAACCTCCATACTCTATGCCAGAGGCTCTGGCACTAGAGGCAGTAGAACTGAATGAGTATTCGTTCTTCTTAGTCAAGGGGAAACTAACTGATGGACAAAGTAGTAGCATACAAGTTTGATAACTCCAACGAACTCCATGGAGTTTGATCTCAAGCTGGGGGCACATACCTTTAAGTTTATGGTAGTGCCGCACATACCAATCGAAGATTGTTCTGACCTCCTGGGTCTCTGCTTGTACCACAAACATCAGATATATGTGGCTGATGGCTTACCTCCGAGCTTAACTGCAGAGACTGCTATACATGAAGTGCTTCACTCCATACGCTTTATGTATAGCCTAGACAATACGGACGATGAGGAGGCCATCGTCCAGATAACAGGCCATGCTCTGACCCAAGTGTTCAAGGATAACCCTGAGTGGTTTGACTGGATCACTAGCTTATTGCGAGCCTAAAAAAGAAGGGACCCTATTGGGTCCCTTTTTTCTTTTCTTCTTCTTGTTCTTTCTTCTTCTTCTCTCGTTCCTCAGACAACTGCCAGAGTTTATACAACTGTTCCTCAGTGTCTGTCTCCCTCTTCGGACGAGTCCTCTCTACTTTAACCTCACTCATGACTTAGTCCCCTGCCATACCTTAACAACCTTCTCAGCACTACGCCCTATCACATAACCACCAAGACCAATCTTGATTAGCTCGAAGATAGAGGCCAGCATGTCGGCTGTAATATTCTCTGGCGTGTAGCCAAACCAATACATATTAACCAGTATCAGGAAGTTCATCATGGTGAGTGGACGCCAGTTCCTCTGGAGCCAGCTCTCACCTGTAGCCTCTGCTGAGATGATGGAGGCAGCGGCCTTAAGCTCAGCCATCTCTCCCTCAAACATCATGGTTTGAATCTTTAGTTTAATCTCGTTGGCTTTGTCTTTGTCAACAACAGCCTTATCTACTATCTTGAATATGCCGGGCAACAGAGTGCCGGCTAGCTTTGCAAGTAGTCCACCCATCAGAGCTTACTCCCTTTGTTATCAATCGTTCTCTTCATAATAAACATCGGGTCAGAGAAGTTGGCTTCACCATCCTCCCCTTCCCATACATTAGCACAGACCACCATCACTTGTTTGTTCTCAAAGACCTTGTGGCCTTTATAGATACCGTAGATGGGTTTAGCCTTAGCTTGGATATCCTCCATGGTAAAGTCACCATGATCAATCCAGTGGTCTCCCCACCTAATACTTACTTCGGGATAATCTGCTGGCTTCATATCACACCCTCATGCTCAAAACTATAATGATTCCCATCGTTGAACCGTCCGCCCCACCTACATAGCGGATGACGTTGCTCCCACCACTCCCCAAAGATACGATGGTCTTCAGTTTTTGTGAGATAGTTCCAATCTTTATCAAACAGATTAATATCAATCGCAAGGCACCTAGTATGATTGGAGTTCTCAAAGCCCAATCGCTTAGCTGTCTCCTTGTCACGATAGAACCAATCCCCCACGGGGTGATACCCCATAGATATCATGTATAGCACCAGCTCTGCCTGCAGTCGCATGAACAGGGCCTGCTTCTCTCGCATGCGCATTAGCCACCTTTAGTTTTAAACCAGAATGTAAGTACCCCACCAAGCACTGCCCAGAAGGCTGAGGCTGCGAACAGCACCCCGCCCCAGAAGCCTTTTTGTTTGGCTTGGGTAGTCTCTATGCTTGTGAGTTTTGCCAGCATAGCTTGCTGTACCTCATTATCATCATGAATATGGGTACCTAGTTGATGGGTATGTTCCTTCAAGTCCGCTAGTATCCTATCCTGTTTTGTTTCTAGAACCGTAAGTCTCTGTTCTATATCGCTCATTCTAACTCGTCCCATTCTAAGTCAGGCATCTGCTCCTGGAAGAGCTTCTGCGTTTGTTTCTCATTCCACTCCTCAAGGCCACCCATGAAGAAGTTGTAGTACAGTCTACCAACGATAGGCATAAACTGTATAGCCTTAGGATCAGCCTTCAGAATCTTATCGAACATAGCGAATGGGGGAAGCGTCATATCCCATACAGCCTTGGATACGTTGCCATCAGAAATCATCTTGTTCGTATACTCTGACCACCCGAAGGTCTTGAGCAGGTGCGTACCAATGTCGGAGAACTCTGGCTGAACCTCTCGGCCCAACATCCAGTCCTTAACATACTGTGCCCCTGCGTTGGTGCTGCCAACAATGATACCATAGCGCATCAGGTTAGTAGTACCCTTCATCACATTACCCTTTCTGATCTCTTGGTAAGCATCCTTACGAAGAATGTCCAGCTGCTTGAGCATGAACGTCTTCAGCATGTAAACCACACGACCATTAGGCATCTTGAGATACTGTTCAGGCATCTCTGACTTAGTAATAGGCTGCACATCAGACAGCTCCGAGAAGAGCATAGACTTCACTCGGTCTGTCATGCGCTTGTTCTTCAGGTCAGAGACTAATTCCCAGTACTCATCTCCAAAGGCTTGCTTGTACTTAGCCTCGAAGGCTGCCATCTTCTTGGGGTGTGGCATGCCATTCTTTTTCCACATACCCTGCCAACGTGACAGCGAAGAGTTCAGTAGTGTCTCCTTACCCAGCTTATCCATAGAGCGGAATCCGCTGTACTTTAGCATAGTATTCAGTACCTTAGCACTGGTACGGGTGGAGGCAAACTCTTCCACTAGGTTGTCAGCAAGGCCAAAGCCTTCCATCGTGACACGACTCTTGTTGCGAACCAAGGACTTAGCCAGTCCCTTAAGGCCCGGGATGAATCCATTAATATATACCGCTACACCCACATCACCCAACTGTGTAGCAGCTGAGAGCGGGTTACCCAACAGGGCTGTGTACATATAGTTCTTCATGTCCTGCATCAGCCAGCTAGTACTTCTCTCCCCAACGGAGAAACGTATCTTGAGTAGCTCGCTGAGTTCTTTAACCTGACTGGAGTTAAGATTCTCTTCCTTCATCACTCGACGAACAATCTCACCGACAGACTTATCCGGGTCAAGGAACATCAGGTTCCCTTCTTTCTTGAACTTAATGTCTCGCCCAAAGAACTTGAACTTCTCGATATCAGTAGTAGCAGTACGCAGGTAGGAGTCCAGAGCCTCAGCAGGATCAGCATAGTGATCCAGCAGCTCATCCCCAATCTCTCTGATCTTACGACCTCTCGCAAAGCCAGGCTTAATCTCAGTCAGAGACCGTGGACCGAAGCCACGGATAACCTTATTGATAACCTCACTCTGCTCCAGAGGGGAGAGGCCATAGCCACGCTGGGCTACCTTAGCCTCTGCTCGTGATAGAGCCTCCTCGACCAATGCCTTCTCTTTGGTGCCGAGAATCTTCATCAGTCTATCTTTGTCTTTAATGATACGAGGGAAGTAGCTCTCTACCTTATCGGTGATACGGCCCATGCTCATAAGCTGGTCACCCATATCATCCAGTACCTGCCTCACAGCCTGATACTCACCAAGCATACCGGGACGTCCATGCTGCATCATGAGGAACTCAGCCTCACTGTGGTCACCATTGAACAGAGCCTTGGATACTTGCCGCTGTATGTCCTTGTGCATCTTCTTGTAAGACTGCAGGAAGGGCTTAGCTGTCATGAGTTTGTTGTGGGTATCCTGTAGTACTACACGCTCGTACTCACGCATGCGGTGAGCTACCGCAGGAGAGATGTTGTTCACGCGGGTAGACATTATGCCAACAGCGCTGTCCACTCCACCTATAGGGAAGTCTGTCTGCTTGGCTGTACCCTTCCAGTAATTCAAGACTGCATTAGCTTCCTTCTTGTTAGTAGCCAGAGCCGGCGCTCTGCCCAGGATATCTGTAGCCTCTCCCAGCTTCTTGACTAGCTTGGAGTCCATGCTCTTCTCTAGCTTGATCATCTCGTCTGGCGTGATATCGTTCAGTATGTTCTCTGCCCAACGAGTCTCGATCCCAGAGTAAAGCTCACTAGCCTTCCGTAGTTTACGCCCATCAATGACAGCCTTACCACCACGCATAGCTGCATGGAAGCCAGCACCTAAGGCTCCACCCATCAGGGTGTGCCCCATGCGAGTCTCTCCCTCATCCACGTACAGGGTACTACCATAGGCAGCACCGATTGTACCAGAGACGGCTAGACCCTTACCAATAGACTTGGCTTTGGCTAGGTAGGAAGCACCCTTGGCTACTTTACCAATCTTGGCAGCAGGTATGAGTAATCCTACGGGCTCAGCGACAGCACCGACAACACCACCCACCTTGGTGGATACGCTGTATTTACTGTGAGAGTAGAGGGCATCAATCCACCGCTCCTCTTCCTTCATCTGAGCCTCATCCACCCCAAACATCTGCTTGACGCCGCGGTAGGAGTCAGTCATCATGTGTCCTGCAGTTACCAGACCGGCAGCCACAGACTCAGGAATTTCAATCCCGGTGTCAAATCCTGCAAAGCTCAGGGAATCGGGGAGAGCATCCGTTACAGCTGCCTCAGTAATTCGTTCACCACTTGAGATTCTTCCGTCAGGGTTGTCCAGCATCGAGAAGTCATATCTCGGCTGCTCTGGCTTTACTTGACC
>Ga0070749_10001143_pt1 | contig 17910 bp, 20 predicted proteins | sample VirMetDEL_Nov_18_FD_75180 | JGI IMG/M metagenome (GOLD analysis project Ga0070749, IMG submission 75180) | Aqueous microbial communities from the Delaware River and Bay under freshwater to marine salinity gradient to study organic matter... | ecosystem: Environmental > Aquatic > Marine >...
AGAAGTCGCACCCTAGAATGTGGGGATAACGCGGGCGTTGTCGGGGGCGTTTAGCATAAGCTAATCTTATCAGCATACATATTAGTTAATAAAGACGATTAAACCTAAAAAAAAAACATGACTATTTGACCTAACCTCAAAAAACCCCAACAATAACAGTCGGTTAACCATAGTCAAACAGTGCACGTTCAATAGCCTAACTTTTGCCGAACCGTGACTATCCCCTCCAAGGCCGCGCTAAACGCCGCAACTGGGGATAACGCTTGACACGATGCAAAGCAATCGTTTACAGTCCCACCTGCGACAACCAAGGGAGCCTCGCACATGACCACCACCACCACTTCCACCGCCACCGCCTCGTCCTACGCCTGCGCCATCGATTTGCGCGCGCTGCATGCCGTTGCGTGCGCCGTTAGCACCGACGAAACGCCGTACTATCTGATCGGCGTGCTGTTGGAGTTCACCCGCGACCATGTCCGTATGACGGCCACCGATGGGCGCATGCTCATCACGCTGCGCCAGCCTTACGCCGACGGGATGCCGCGTCCGGACGCCGGCGCCCTGCCGGCGCCCGTGATTGTGCCGGCGGATCTCATTAAGCGCCTCAAGCTGTCGCGCATCGAAGCGTTGAACGTAGCGACGCTGGCCGTCGATGGACCGCGCATCACGTTCGACTGCCACGGCGCCACACACGGCGGCACGGCCGTGGACGGCTCGTTTCCGGACTATCGCCGGACCCTGCCGGCGGAAGTCTCGGGCGAGATTGCGACGTACGACGTTTTGCTGCTGGCGCGGTTCGCGCAAGCGCGCTCGCTACTGCAGGGCGCCGTCAAGCGCAAGCGGGGCGAGGGCTTGACAGCCGGCCACGTCGTGATCGCGCACAACGGCTACGGCGCAGCGGCCGTCGATTTCGCGTACGGCACGGGCTACGAGGCCGTCGGTGTTGTGATGCCGACCCGTGCCAACGCGGCCGCGCGCAATCAGGCGCTCGACCACATCACGGATTGGGCCACCAAGTGATCCAGACGCGAGCGGGTGTTTCGGCATCCGCTCGCGTCTCTCTTACCTCAATGGATGGGAGATACAACTATTATGAATGTTGCGACCTATGACTTCGGAGACGACAACGGTCCTGTTGCCGCACATCAGCACGCCAATGGTGGTGGTTGGGTGGCAGATACGGCTTACGTAGCTGCCGGCGCCTATGTCGCTAGCGACGCTCGCGTGTACGACGCGGCTCACGTGTACGGCTCGGCTCGCGTGTCCGGCTCGGCTCACGTGTACGGCTCGGCTCACGTGTCCCGGCCACTAACGCAAATTGTTCGCACGGATGGATATACGTTCCTGTGGGCACCCTGCGAAGATGGCGAACGCCGCGTGATTGCGGGATGCCGATATTTCACGATGACCGAAGCACGCCAACACTGGGGACCGGATCACGACCATCACGCAGAGACTGCCATCATCCTCGACACTCTGGAACGGTTTGCCGCGCTCTAACCATTCCACTACCCCACCTGAACAAATAGGAGATACAACTATGACCCTTCGTCTTCCGCTCACGAAACGCCAGAAGCAGGACATTAACGACACGTTTTATCGTTTGGCTGTCGCGCACTCGACAGCCTACACGTTCGACCGTTGGGCGCACCAGGAGCGCACGGGGTACGGCATGCGCCGCGATCGCGTCACGCTGCACGTCGCGCGCGCGCTGTGCGTGAAGTGGTTCCTGATGGGCGTGCACGCGCCTGATATGCTGCTGCGCGACACGTACGCCATGCGAGGCGCGGCCATCTACATGGCCTGTCTAGGCGCGCTTATGGCGCACCAAGGCCGCCTGGCGCCCGACATGCTGGCGCGCGTGACCGCCATGGTCGAGATGTACGACGCCGTGTTCGCCGCCCACATAGCCGCGCAGAAAGGAGCTTGATATGTCCGACACAACCGACAAGCCCAAAGCTTTCGCGCTACCGCGCGTCATACCTGCCATCGAAACGGCTATGGTGCGCGTCACGTCGGCACACGAACGCCCAAACCCGCGGATCCGCGCCATCGTGGAGCCGATCCTCGCCGCTCACAACGTCCTGTGGGCAGACGTTGCGGGACCCACGCGCACAGCCGCGCTCGTGCGCGCGCGCCGCGATGTTTATGTTGCGTTGCGTAAAGCTGGATATTCGCTTCCGCTGATCGGGAGCTGGTGCAATCGCGACCACAGCACCATCCGGCATCATGTCGTTAAAGCCGCAGCTGAGGCCGCTACCACTGCAAAGGACACCGAATGACACCAGATATCGACACCCTGTTGCGCGACCGCCACGCCACGCATGGCGACTACGCCGTGCACGCTGACATCACGCAGCGGCTCAAAATCGTAATGCGTCTACAGCCCGGATGGCTGCGGCTCAACGCCATGCAAGGTGAGGCCCTCGAAATGATCGCGCATAAGATCGGACGCATCTTGGCCGGCAAACCCGACTTCCAAGACCATTGGGATGACATCGCAGGATATGCGCGGCTCGTGTCGCAACGCATTACCCCACCAGAGGCCCTAGGAACCGCACAGGACGCCTCGGACGTGCCGGCGGCACCAGAGGTACCCGAGCCCGACGACTGGCCTGTGGAGCTCGCTGTGAGCCTGCGAGAGGCACGTCGCGAACCGGACATCGGCGCGGATCCGCAGAACGTGCTCGGCGAGCCCGAGATCGGCAACAGCCCGAAGAGCTCCACCGCATGATTCGCTTGTTGCTGATCCTCTGGCGCGCGTATGAGCGCGAGCGCACACGACACAAGACGTGAAACGGAAACGGCGGCCCAACGGCCGCCGTTAACGTTAACGCCGCAGCCCCACGACATTGCCGCTTGGCGGCTCGTCCTCCACCATTCGGCGCAAATCCGATTTCTTATGCAACGCCATGTCCGGCGCGGCGTAGACGTGCCGCTTCGTCGGCAGGTCGAAAGATCCGATGCGGCCCATATCCTGCCATCCCGCCTCTTTCAAGGCGTGCAACAAGGCCGCCTGCGGCACTTTCACGCCCGATGGCATCATGCCAGCCACGCGATCGCAGATGTTGTGGAACGGCCCTCCAATGACGCCACGTGCAAACTCTCCCCGACGAGCCCGAATCATCTCTACCAGATAGCTCTCGGCGATGCTCATGCCCTGCTCGACCATGCTCGCCTTGAACTCGGTCCACATGGGCGCCGCAGCCGGATTGAACTCCGACACGTCCCGCGCGTGCAGCCACGCCGCAACCGCCTCGTAGCCGCCTCCCTGCTCGTACCAGCGCCACAACCGCGCGGCGCGGTCGGGGTCCATACGTGGCGCGGACGACCAGATCGCAAACCAACGGCGATCCTGTGATGGGATCGAAATCGGCACCGGGTCGTTTGTGAACGCCAGCACGAACATGCGGTTCAACATGCTGTAGGGGTGCAGCCCCTTGCGGTTGATCACGATGGTCTCGGGAGGCGCGGCAATCACCGGCTTCAGCTTGTTCGCCAGCTGGCGCCGCGCGTACGCGTCGGGCTCCTTGAGCTCGTTCAGCACCAGAATCTCGCTTTCGAGCTGATAGCCCCACTGCGACGACAGGCTCTCGTTGTCGATCAGCCCGAAATTCCTCTTGGCTGGCCCGCAGACCGCCCAGATGAACGGCGCCCACATCGTGTCCTTACCGCAGCCCTCGTCGCCGCCGTGCAGGATCGCGTGGTTGATCTTAACGCGGGGATTCTGCAACTTGAACGCCATGGCATCGAAGCAGTGGTTCAGTTCGTTCTCATCCGGCACCATGGCGCGGCAATGCTCCAGCCACGGCGTTATGTCGTTCGCGCTCGCCACCTTCGGGCGCGCATCGCGCCAGCGGTTCGCGTAGACCTCACCATCCTTGGACACCAACACATCCTCACCCGCGGCGAACGTAATGCCCGACAACGCGCGACCGCCCAGCTCTTGGCGGTTCTCGTCATAGCAGACGCTCGCCTCAATCCGCCGCCCCGTATGGATCGACTTGCAGGGCACGTGACGGTAGACCGCGTTGAACGTCTGCCGGCTCAATTCGCGCCGCTCTTCAATGTCGAAATAGCTGTCATCGGCCATGATGTAGGCATAGCGCCCGAACCACTCACTGCGCTCGATGCGCCCCGCCTCGCGGCGCTCCACATCGGCAATGACACGCTGCGCCTCGTCTGGGTAGGCTACGGTCGGCGTCAGCTTCGACAAGGCGCGGTCCATGTGCTCGGTGAGCAGCTCTTCCCGCAGCCCAGGCTCGACTTTCGGTCCGCCGTTCTCGTGGACCCAGTTCAAAAACGTTCTGGAATCCAAGTGCTCGCAGTGGGCGTGATAGCAGCAAAAGGCGCGATTGAGCGGCATGTACCGCGCCTCGATCTGACCGTCGGTGTGCTCGGCATGGTTCGGGCAGACGACGCCCAACCAGCCCTCTGCGTTCTCGCTCGAAAGCACCAGACCAGCGCCATTCAGCCATTCGAGCACGCTATCTGTGCCCGTATCGCGCAGCTTGAACGCGACAGGGGCTGCGGTGTCGGCATCACGCGGCACAACGCCCAGCGCATTGCAGATTTCGGAGAGTGTGAACTCGCGGTCCGGGTGGAACTCGACAAGCCGCGCGGCGAACTCGTTGCGACCGGGCTTCAAATTGATCGAACCGGGGATGCGAAAGTTGCGGACGGCATTCGTTGCGCCTGGATCGGTGTATCCCGCGTCGGCGATAGCTCGCATGGCCGCCGTGAACTCGCCCTTGGTCGGCTGTTCGCTGAAGGCGTAGCCCCACTGATAAGACCCCTCGCTCGTCTCCATGATCCACGTCGGCGCCAACGGCGGCGTCTTAGCCTTCGTGCCGATGTCATCCAACATCATGCACAGCACGTACTCGCAATTGCTGGCACTCGCGGTCGGCTTACCATCCTTAAATCGGTCAACGATGAACGAGCCCGTGTTCATGTACCAAGCGCCGCGCGCGCCGCGTTTCTGGCTTTCCGGGAGGAACGCGGGCCACGTATATTTCGGCGTCCCGTCCGCATGGTATGCAGGCAAGCCGTTTGACCTTACCGGCCGCTGCCGGACAAGTAAGACCGTCTCCCCTTCTTCAGCTAACCCCTTGATATATTCTACGAAATCCATCCCGGCTCCCCTCCGTATCTCAACCCTTGCCGTACCGTGTCATAACGCTCGCTTCCGCCGCTAAGGGAAGCCCTGCGGCCCATGCTGGCGGCGTGCACATAATCCGTTGCAGGGCCTCGACGACGGTGTCGGCGTCGGCTGTCTCGACAACGATTTCGTCGTGTACGTGCAACACTACATCGAACCCTTCCGCGTCTAGTTGGCGCAGCGCGTGGCGCAGTAGATCGTTGGCGGCGGCTTGGGTGACATTCTCGCAAGCGAGCCCGCGCCAGAGCCTCGCACGCGGCCATTCCTTCGCATCTGCCGCGGGTTTCCACGACGCCTTGGCGTAGGAAACGCCGTCGGGTCCAAGTCTCGCATAGGGGTAGCAAAGCACGCGGCCAGAGGGCAGAGCGTACCAGAGGTGCGTCCCGTCGAACAGGTACGTGATCCGCCCCGCCGTGAACTCGCGGCCTGTGTGCCGCATGGCGCGCGTGTATGCGCCCTCCAGTTCCTGCCAGAACGGCACGGCCCACGAGTTGGCGCGGCGCCATGCAAACACCATGCGCTGAGCCTGGCTCTCGGGCAGCACGACGCCGTAAACGCGGCCCATGGCGGCGAAGGCGCCGATACCGCCCGAGAAACCGCACGCCAATTCTTGGACCTTCCCGAGCTGTCTCTGAGCCTTGTTCACCTCGTCAATGCTCACGTGAAACGTCGCGGCGGCGTTGGCCTTGTAGACGTCCTGACCTGTACGAAAGAGTTCCAGCTTGTCGTCGCCCTGGCCGGACAGCCAAGGATTGACGCGCGCCTCGATGGCCGACCAGTCAGCCGCCACCAGAACCTTGCCGTCTGCCGGCATCAGCGCTGGGCGCAGCATAGACTTGAGCACGTCGGTCACGCGGCGCCCGTACGTCGGCACGATCTTGTGCCCGCGCACCATGGCGTGCCGCACATCCTCGGGAGCTGCGGCGCACTTGCGGGGAAAGTTATGCACTTGCAACCCGAAGCTGGAAGCACGGCCAGTGGCGGATCCGCCGGCGAACACGAACGCACCGCGCACGCGGCGGTCCTCGACGTCGGCCAGAGCCGCCGCGCGCTGGAACTTGGCTACGCTCGACGCCCACAGGTCATCGGCGCACTGGATTACCTCCGCCACGTCCGGGGGCACCTCGTCGGGATTCTCGTCGGCGAGCACCAACAAGTTCGCCCGCGCGTTCTTGTCTACCGAGAACTTCTCTATGCCGTCCTTGTAAGACTTCATGAGCGCAAGCGCCTGCGGCCCCACGCGCTCCATGACCCACGCACGCATCTTCGGGCTGCGCACGCTGGTGATGGCGCCGTCGGTCACCTCGCGCACGATCGCTTGAATCTCGTCTAGTTCATGTTCGGCATAGCGCACGGCGGCGCGGCACAGGTCCGTATCGACCAGCACGCCTCGATCGTTGATGCGCTCGTTGACGTGATAGTCGTGGAGCTCGTCGGCGGACAACTCGCGCATGGCGAGGCTCACGGCGCGCATCGCCCGGACGTCCTGCTCGCAATAGGCGATCATCTCGGCCAGCAACGCCGCGTCTTCGCGGAACGTCCCGTCCGCCTGCGGTAGCGACAGCGCCCGGATGAGCTGCGCACCGCGATGGTCCTTCTTCATCGACGCGCCGGCAAAGCGGCCCACGTCTTCTAGTGAGCCTGGCGCGCAATTGGCGCGTGCCTGTGCCGCCGTGCAGTAGAATTGCTCCAACGCAGGCTCTGGGAAGCCGTATTCGGGGGCCAACACGTACCAGAAAATGAGCCGCTCGAACGCGGCGTTGTGCGCACGGATCGGTCCGCGATGCGCCGCGACACGCTCGGGAAATGGTTCGCCCGGCTGCCAGGTCACCACGTCTTCGTCGTCGAAGGCGTATGACATGCAAATGACTTCGGTGCTCGGGTCTTGCGCGTAATTGTAGACGCCCGCGCTCGTCAGGTCGCACCGGCTCCGGGTCTCGAAATCGCAGAATAGAATAGGCATGACGCCCTCCAGAGACGTTCGCGGGCGGGCAGCGCAAGGAGCCAACGCCACCCGCCCGCGCCCGTCAGCCCCTAATTACGCGCCACGTCGGCGGCGGCGTCCCTCGGGGGCTGTCTCGCTGTCGGCGGGAGGAGACGCCGCAGCGGGCTCGTTGGCCTCACCATCCATGCTCAGCCAATCGACGATCTCGAAGACTGGCGTATAGATGCGGCCATAGCTCTTATGCGTGTAGTGCTCTTTCTTCAGGACAACCACGGCGACCGGCTTCGACTGGTCCTTCTCCACCTGCGCCGCGATTTCCAGCGCCAGCTTCTGCACGGCCTTCTTGCCGCCAACCGACGTCACGGCGTACCGCGCATCGAGACCATCGTCTTCGCCCGAGACGCACCGCAGCGAAAACCCGACCTGGGTCTCCCAACCGCGCTTGGCCTGCGGCGGCGCCGCGTCTACCTCTGGCAACGGCTGCGACACCGACACCATGCGCTCGCCGACCACGTCACCGTCACCCCATGCGATGTAACCATGCACGAACGAGAACGGGTTAATGGCCCAACGGCTGCCATCTTCGACTTCGGTCTGCTCGGCGCCGAACACCCAATGGCCGGTCTTGTCCATCTTCAGGATCACGTCGCCGAGACCGACACCAGCGCCGGACTTAAGGTTCCGCAAGTTGTCGGCCAGAGACGCAACGGACGGGAGGTTAGCGCCACCAAACGTAACGATATTGGACATTAGTTTACCTTTCGATCTTAGGAGAGTTTACCGAGAGCGGCTGTCAACTGCTTCCCGATCTGCAACGCCGCTGGCCTCGGATCGCTGTCCGGGGCAAGCGTGGTGCCGGAGGATGCCGCGACGGTCAGACCGTCGGGCAAAGCTTGTTTGAACTTCTTGAGGAGCTTCTCAGCCTTCGCGGGCGAAATCAACGACGTTTCCAGCAAGTCCCGGTCATCCAGACCGACGGACTTGAGCGCAGCCAGCGCCGCGTCGTCGTCCACCCACTTGCGAATGGCCCGCTTCGGCACCAGCTTGTAGCCGGGCACCGCCGCGCCTTCCTCGATCACCTGTTGCGCCAGCGCGCGAAGATCCGCAATCCACTGCTCCAACAGTTCGGCGTCCTTCAGACTTTGGCCGATGCTGTCGAGATCGAGCCCCGCAATAGCCGTGCGTAACGCCCGCTGCGCCGCGCCGGTCATAACCGGGCAGATCGGCTTAGCCGCGCACCAACGGCAATGGTCACCCGCGGCGAGCGGCGGATTCGGCCCGAGCGCCACCTTCACGGCGGCCAGCAGCTCGCGTTCAAAGTCCACGATTCGGCCGATGTCGCACACCCACCGCTTCGGCGCGTGCGGCGGTTGCACGATGATCATTTCGACTTCGTCCGCGCCGACAAAAGCCCAGCGCGCCTCCGGCGTGCGCATGGACGCGGCCGCGTAGAACATGAGCTGCGCGTTCTCCTCCACGTCAACGGAGACGCCCGACCCGAACTTCCAATCGAGGATCACCGCGCGGTCACCGATCCGGCCGACAACGTCGGTCGAGCCGAACACGCCGGGCAGCCGATCACCGAAGCCCACGCGCACCTCGACGTCGTACTCCATCTCTTTATCGGGGTCGATATCATCCAGCGCGGCCAGAGCCGGACCCAACTTGCGCTCGAACAGGTCTTCATCAAGCGTGATGCCGGCGTAGCTCGTGCCGATCAGTTCCTGAACCGAGCTCACACCGCGCAGGATGTCGGCGATGGCGTTGTGCAGCAGCGTGCCTTCGTCGGCGTACTTGCTGGAGGGCTTGGCGGGCATCTGGCGTACGAGCTGCACCGACCCGGGGCAGGCTATCACGCGTTTGGCGGTCGATCCGCCGACGATGTCTGAATGTTCGGCCATTAGGGTAGCTCCGATTACCGTTGATTTGCCGACCGTATCGCAACAAAATCTGTTGCGCAAGACTTTTTCTGTATGGTAAACAGCGAAGCATGAGAGAGACCGAAATCGAACGGTATTTGGTGTGGGTCGTCGCCCGTGCGGGCGGCGTCACGTACAAATTCAAGTCGCCGAACCATCGCGGCGTGGCGGACCGGATCGTGTGTCTACCGGACGGCACGACGTGGTTTGTGGAATTGAAGACCAAGGGTGGAAGATTGGCGCCACTGCAGAAGCTGTTCGCGCAGGAAATGGAACGGCTCGGGCAACGGTACGCGTGTTTGTGGACGAAAGAGCAGATAGACGGGTGGATCGCAGGTGCTGAAGCTTAGGCCTTACCAAGACACTGCCGCCGACTTCCTGTACGCGCAAGACCAAGGCATGATTCTAGCGCCCGTTGGGGCGGGCAAGACGGCGATCACGCTCACGGCCATGGCGGCCATGCTCGCCGACGGGCACGTGAAGAGATGGCTGGTGCTGGCGCCGAAGCGCGTGTGCACAGACGTGTGGCCTGTCGAAACACCGAAGTGGGCGCCGAACATCGAGCTGGCCGTTGCGGTAGGCACGCCGCGCCAACGCGCGCTTGCGTTCGCGTCATCTGCGGACGTCGTCGTCACCAACTATGATAACCTGCAATCGTTGCCGGGGCTCACGGGGTTCGACGGCATCGTCTTCGACGAGTTGACGCGGCTCAAGAACCCGTCGGGTAAACGGTTCAAGGAACTGGAAAAGATTATCGGACAGTTCAACATCCGCTGGGGGCTGACCGGATCGTTCACGTCCAACGGCCTCGAAGACGTGTTCGGGCAATGCAAGATCGTGGATCAGTCACTGCTCGGCCGCTCGAAGGGTGCGTTCCTTCAAAAGTACTTCGTCTGCGTGAACCGCGACTTCGGCGAGTGGGCGCCGCGCAAAGGCGCGCTTCAGGACGTCATGAACGCCATCCGCCCGGCCACCTTCGTGCTGGAGCCGGGCGAATACAAGGACCGGTTGCCGCCGCTGCACACGGTCGAGATGCGTTGCGACCTCGATGACCGCCAGCCATACGAGAAGATGAAGAAAGACTTTCTTGTCGAACTGGAAGGTGACTTGATCACGGCTTTATCGGCGGCAGCGGTGACGAACAAGCTACAGCAGATGGCATCCGGCTTCGTCTATAGCAGTTCAACAACCGCATCCGAAGTCGCCGGCAAGTTCGTCACGGCGCAACAAGCGTTGTGGTTCTCGACGCACAAGTTCGATCTACTCGATGAGATCCTAGACGAGAACCAGCGCGACAACACTATCGTTGTTTACAACTACAAGGAGGAGCTCGCCGAACTGCTGCGCCGGTATCCGCACGCGCAAACGATAGACAGCCCGAAGGCTGTAGAGCGGTGGAACGCCGGTAAGATCGAGCTGCTGCTGATCCACCCTAAGAGCGCTGGGCATGGGCTCAACTTGCAGCACGGCGGCAACAAGATGGTGTTTTTGTCGCTACCGTGGTCGCTGGAACTGTTCGAGCAGACCGTCGGACGGCTTCACCGGGGCGGGCAGCAAAAAGATGTGTGGTGCTATCTGCTCATCTGCAATAAAACGATAGACGAGCGCATATGGGCTGCGCTGCGCGACAAGCGCGATATTTCTGATGTGGCGTTAGAGGAATTAAAGGGATGACGAAAGCTGAAAGCGTCAGTTGGCGGGAGCTGAACGAGAGGCTGAACGGCCTCGACGAAGGCCAAGTCGGCGCCATGCTGGAGGCCGAGCTGAACGTCGGCAAACGAAAGTCGCTACTGGTCCGGCTGCACCAGCGGTTTACGATCCTGCGCGCGCAACGCGAACGGCGCGAGATGCTGCTACGAATCGGTCACCGGCCGCCGCAATAGCCCATGTGCCCGGCAGCACGGATCAAAGATGAGGACCGGGAAGCCGCGCGAGCGCTGTGGCAACTGGCCAACCCTTTCTTGGAGTTCAGGCGTTCCCAGCCTTGAGATTGTCAACTTCGCGTGCATCTTCGACGGCGTGGCGAGCTACCCGGCTGATCGACGCCACCAATTCCTTGAGCATCTGTTGCCTTTTGGCGTGCAGCGCCTTGGCTTCGTCCAGCGTAGCGAGCCGCCATTCCTGCGGCGGCAGCGAACCGAACCTCTCGCGAAGCACGTAGTCGTTGGTCTCCGTATCGACCAAGATTTGGTGCCTGATCTCCAGCGTCATCGTCTTGTGCCTCATAGCCCGGCCCGGACGGCAGCGTCCTTTGCTTCAAGCAGCTTCCGAAGCGCTACTGTGCGTTCGGCATTGCGCGGTGTGGTGTCGATGATGTTCCGCGCCAAATCGCAGAACGGCTTGGAACGCACCTGCAACGACGCGGGCAGGTGCGAGTAGTGAAAAAACCGCAAGATGTGGTCAGTAGCCACTTCATCGTCGGAGAACTCGGTCGGCTTCGGGTGAATGTCGCTCATATCAATTGCTCCTTCATCGGTCGCCGCAATAGCCCATGCGCCGGGCGTTGTTGAGCCGGTTCCCCTCGATGGTTTCGCGGGTGTCCTTAGACGAGTAAGGCGTTATAGGCCAGACCGCGCAAGCACTACTCGCAGTCCCGGCAGAACCGTTTGTCCAGCTCGCGCACCCGGTCAGGGTTAGCGCGAGCATCGTCGCCAGAGCGAACCGCATTCTTGACCCTTTCCGCTTCCGTGCTTGCGGCAACAAGCCGTTCGTAATTGCGACCCTTAACGTATCCATACGCATACGCGCCGCCGATGAGCGAGAACGCGACCAGCGCGCCGGATGTCCAGCGCCCGACACTGGATAGCAGCAAAGCCGGAATCATTCGTGCGTCTCCCGTACCCAGCGCCGGATGCGCTCGCGCATGATCCACGCCGCCGCCGCAGCGACGACCGCGCAGAGTGCTAGGGCAAAGATCTGCGCCTTACCGTCAAGCACACCGACAGCGGTGACCGCGCCCGCCGCACCGGACGCCAACTGCACTGCGGACGCCTGCACCGTCGTGCTGGCCGTCAGCGGCGGCTTCGGCGACTGCCGCGTCAGCCAGCGCCCGACGTTGAAGCCGGGGCATGCCTTGTCGGCAACTTCGCTATGCCCGCGCACGTACTTGATGTTAGCCCGCTTCTTGATGTCGGAGATCAGGCTCCGCAGCGCGCGGTTCTGCAAATCGGTAAAGTTCTTGCTGAACTCGTCGGACACGTTGGCGCCGTGACCGCCAACCAGGCAGATGCCAATCGAGCCTCGGTTGTAGTTGGCGACGTGCGCGCCGACCATATCCTCGGGGCGGCCTGGCGCGACCTGCCCGTCGCGGTCGATGACCCAGTGATAGCCGATTGTCGTCCATCCCCGCTCTTTGTGCCAGCGGGTGATCTCGGCGACTTTGTCGGCCAGCGACGAACGGCTCATCCATTCGGGCCGGGTCGCGGCGCAGTGAATGAAGATGGTGTCGACGGGCTTGTCGCCGTGCATGATCATTTGTCCACCTTCCCGTCTAGCTTGTCGTAGATGCGCTGAAACATATCCTCGATGTGCTTCATGCGCTTGTCGAGATCGTTCTTGTTCACGTAGCTCTTGGGCAAATCAACCTCTAGGGCGTGCAGATCGCGCTGCAGACGCTCCGTGGCGTCCCAGAGCTGACGTGCAAACCAGCCAATGCCGGCAAGGATCACGGCGCCGCCGACGTTTATAATGCTCTGCACGTCCATTTCCGCCCTCATAACGTCTTAGCGCGCCATAGCGTTCCGGTTCTCTTGCTCAGTCATCCGGTTCTGAAGCGCGCCCGCTGCTGCGATTGGCGCGCCGAGCACCGTCGGCGCTTCTAGACGTTTAGGCGGCACTCGCGCAGCCGCCGCCGTTTTCTTAGCTGCTGCGGCTTCCAGCATGGGGATCAGCTTGTCAGGGTCTCTGATTGCTAGGTCCATGAACGCGGCGACGGATTTCTTGTCCAAGCGTTCGAGCGCTTTCTTAGCCACATTCTTGAACGACGTGTACATGGGGTTGAAGAAAGCGGGCCAGTCTTGCGGACGCGCGCCTATCGCCTCGGCCCCCTCTGTGCCCAGTCGCTTAGCCGCAACGTCCGGCGGCGTGCCCAGCTCCTCAACCTGCCGCATACGCTTCAGATCGTTGACCACGACCTGAAGATCGGTCAGTTCTGCCGGAGTGTAATCGCGGGCCAACGTCACGGGCGTCACGATTTCCGTTTTCGGAGCCTGCGCCGATACCTTAGCGAACTCCTCCTGCAAGTTGGCTACGCGGACGAGTTCGTCATAGGTCTGCGCCCCCTTCTTGCCGAGACCAACCTTGAGCGCCTTTTCGTTCTGCTTGAGGTATTTCAGCGCCGCCGCCGGATCGCCTTTGTCAATTGCGGACGTGACGCGCGAAATGAGCTCACCACCCAACGCCTCTCGCGCTGCAGGTGACAGTCGGTCACGCACGAACTGCATGTCCATCGGCGACTTCAACGCCAAGTCTACAACGCCTGCAGCGTCCTTGGCGCCCTTGAATTTCTTGGTCTCTGTCGCCAGCGCGTCCAACGCCGTTTGAGCTTTCGTTGCGTCCTGTCGGACCTGCCCAAGCGTGCCTTTGACGCTCAGCCCGCTAGCCTCTAGCGTGTCGAGCTGCCGCGCGTACTTGGCCTCGAACGCCGCAGCCTTGCGCGGGTCCACGAGCCCCGTGACGGGGTTCACCACGTCTTGGCGGTACAGATCGAGCACACCCTGCTGCATAGACTGCACGGCCGCAGGGTCATCCTTGAACGTCCGCGCGAACTGCGCCGCGCTCTCCTCCGTCTTGAGGAACCCTTCGACCTGCTGGCTAGGCAGCCGTTTCGGCATGTTGCGCGGGCCTTTACCCAGCGCCATGGCGGTCTCGCCGGTCCCGTATTTCGGCACCTGCAATTCGCTGACAAGACCCCGCGCCGTTTCATACTGGGTCCGCGCGGCCTGTGGGATCGACGACGACTCGAACGCGGCGTCCATCTCGCGGACGACGCGGTCAATGTTCATCGCGCGAACCGGATCGGCCTCACGGACAGCGCGCGACTGCTTCAGAAGCGCACTACGGATAGACTGGAAGTCTTCCAGCGACACAATCGGCGGGAGCGGCGGCAACCCACCCGTCGGCTTAGGTTCTACGCGGAGCAGATTGCGGACGCCGGGCGACACGCGGCTAGGATCGACCACATTGCCGAGGTCGCCGATCAGCTCGCGGGCGGTGCCCAGCGCGCCCGACAGGTCAATGCTCGGGCCTGGAGCCGCCGCGAACGCTTTCTCGAACGCAGGGCGTATCTCCGTCTGCTTAAGTTCTTCTAGTCCCGCCCGCGCCTGCTCTTGGATGGCGCCGCCGACTTCGGCCTGACGTACCGTCGGCAATCCTTCGGCCACGGCTTGACCCGCGCCGGCGAGCGACTTCTGTTGCTCTGCCAGCGAGCGCAGAAGCGAGTCACGCACCTGCTTAAGATTACCCAGTTCGTCCGGCGTCAACGCCGCTGCCTGCGTCCTAATTTGGTTCTCGACGCGGGTGAGCTGTTCTTGGATAGCCGCGGCTTGCTGCCGTTGGCGCAAGAGGAGTTCTTGTGCAACTTCCGGCGAAGACGCCATACCGCGCTCTAGCGCCGCCACCTGGGCGCTGGGCGCCCTACCCTCGATGAGCCGTTCGGAGAGCGTAGGCGCGGGCGCGCCGGGTGTGACCGGCAGGTCTTGCGTAGCGCGCAACGCCGCCGCCATCGCTGCCGGGTCTTGTCCCAGACGGTTGAGGATGACGGTGTTCGGATCGAACGTTGACTTGAGCGCGTCCGGCACGACCGCAGCTACGGCGCGGGCCTGTTGCGTTGCGGTCCGCATCGCGTTGGCGCTGCCGACGCCGACGCGCAAAGCTGCGTTCAGCGGGTCGATGGCGGCGCCGGCGCGCATCATCGCGTTTGCGGTTGTGGGCGCTACGCGCGCTGCGGCCAACCCGCCGCCCGTCAGCAGCATGGCCAAGTCGCCAATGAAGCCCACCGGGTCGGTAGCCAGTGTGCGTTTAATGGCCTCGTAAGAGCCGTATCTTTCGGCGTAATCACCGCCGACCGCGTTTGCCGTAGCGGTAATTCGCTGGGTGGTCTCAGGATTGTCTAGCTGGTCAATAAAGTTAAATACTGCTGTTGGCAGCACCTGCTTAGCGCCGGCGCGGACCCCGCCCGCCACCACGTCAGCTATGGTCTTTGCGGTCTGTACGGGGCTAGTAACCGCCTCGTAGAAACCTTTTGCGTGCTTAGCCGCGCTCGCAGGCAAGTTTGCAATAGTCTGACCCGGAACGGACGTGAGCGGCGTGAACTCCTCGCCGCCTAATTCCTTGGCTAGCGCGCTGTAATCGACGGCGCCGCCGGTCTTGCCGACGGGCGTGCCGCCCAGCTTACGAGCAAGTTCGCCGTAATCCGCCATTACCGCCCGTCCTTTTGCCTGTGCATTTTCGCGGCCTCTCGCTCGTATATGTCCGCCTGCTCGCTAGTTTTGAAACGTGCGGTTGTGCCGTCGGGCGCCCTGACCGTTATGGGGTCGATCCGCTGTACGCCAGTCTCCGGCTTCGGAACCCTAGGCTTTGCGGCGCCGGACGCCGCGATCTGATCGCGCCGCTTCATCAAAAGCCGCTCGATCTCCTGCACCGCCGCAATGCGTTCCGCCCTTGTGATCGTTGGATCGGCCACGCGGCCTGCGGCGTCCTGATACGAGGCTACGTCTTCTTTAGACTGCGGACCTTCGAATCGTGGCACCCGCTTGAGTAGTATGTCGGCTTCTGGCTGCAACTTTGCAATCGCTACGGCGCCCGGCAGGGCGATGCCAAAGAACCTAGCTATTGCGTCCACTCTCGCGCCAAGACCGCTTCCGGTAGACTCTCCGATGAGTTTGGTGATCTTATCTATCTCGCCGAGAGCGTAGTCTATCTGATCCGCTTCCTCGCCGGCCTTTACTACTCGTTCTCCTTGTTCTCTTGCTATCGTTTTTGCTTTCTCTCCTTCCGCTGCACGTCGCTGCCCCGGCGTCAAAGACGTAACCATGGCATTGGTCGGAGGTTGAACGGGCGGCCCGGCCATCGCGTTAGGCGGCGCCGCAGCCCTTGGCGCCTCGGCGACTGTCGTCGCGGGCGGCCCCTCCGCGCGTGTGGTTGGCATAGCGACCGGCTGCGACGTGCCTTCCTCGGTGAGATACCGCATGGTCCCAGCGATCGGATCAATGCCGACAATATCGCCTGACGAAAGCACTTTGATTTCCATCGAACGGAGACGGTCTAGCACACCAGAAAACAACTTCTTGTTCTCCGGCGTGTATTCTTCGGGGATGGCCCCTACCTGCAGGGTTGGATTATTTTCTAGGAGTAGGCCCCGCGCACGCGCATAGGTTGCTTGATCGTTGATAGTCGGCATGATAGCCGTCAAAAACCCGGCCAAGCTTTTATTCATGCCAAATTGCGCCGTCTGCGCTTCAACGCGGCTCTTATTAGCAGCGGATACCGCATTGTCCCGCGCAACCTTCAACTCCTCTAGCTTGCTGGCGGCCCGGGGGTTTACCTTGCGAAAACTCTTGAGGAACTCGGGGTTATAAGGGTCGTCCACCGTCTGGTAGACTTCCCACACCTTATTTGCTGTCTGTTCGTCTACTTCGGCTTTTCTCGCCGCGATCTGGGCTGCGGTAGCTTGTGCTCGCGCCAAGTCGAGACCCGGAACGTGCATAGCGCGCGCTCGCTCATCTTGCGCCCGCTGGATGTTCATGGACTGCCCAATCTGCTCCTTCTGCAGATTGAACATTCCTTTTGCCCGCGCTTCCGCTTCCTGCGCCAGCATCATGTTCTGCTGCAGGTTCTGGAGCTTCATCATCTGCGTCATGCGGTTGAGCGGATCGACCTGCGCTACCGCGCCGCCGCCACCACCGCGTCCGATCTGAGCCGCAAGTCCGTAATCCGCCATTTACGTGGTCCCCGCTCGCCGTCTCAACATGTCTTCGATCAGCGGTTGCAGTATCTTATTGGAGCTGTACATCTGCGCCGCACCCGACAGACCCTGCAGCCCCTGCTGCAGCGCCTGCGTGCCGCCGACGTAAGCCGATGCGCGTGCTTGGCCGAGATTGCCATACCCTTGCATGAGGTTCTGGCCCATCTGACCCGCCGCGCCCGTCAACGTGTTGGCGGCTGACTGGCCCTGCCCGAGCAACGCCTGTAGCGGGTTCAGCCGCGCCGCGCGCTCCGCCTGATAGCGATTGAAGGCGTTCATGTACTCCTGCGACGCGGCCTCCTGGCCGTAGCGCGTCAGCGCCTTACCAGTGGCGCCAGACATCAGTCCGCCGCGTGCCGCCGCCGATCGCTCCAGCGCCTGCAAACCCTCTTGAAGCCGAAAAGCGTATCCGGGATCGGCTTGGAAGTCGGCCATACCGAACGGCCGCGTTGCCATACCGTATTCGGCCGAACCAGCTTCGCCACCCGGCATCCCTAGCAACGTCAACAACTGGTTCTGCGCGGTTAGGCCAGTCTGCCGAAACGGCTCCTGCAGCTCGACCTGGCGCTGAAACATGCGCTCTTGCGCGTCGAGCCCCTGTTGAGCCGCCTGCGCCTGCGTTCTGGCCGCCCTGCTGGCCCCATATGCGCTGATTGCGCCGCCGACAAGCGAGGCGCCGCCGCCGATCACGGCCGCTGCAATACCTGACATATCAACTGCCTCCTAGCGTTACGGCTAGCGCCTGTCTGTAGTCCACGGTAATCTCCTCACCAAGCTGACCGCCGCGGCACCCTCGTATAGGTCGCAACGAGAAAAGGTAAATGTCGCCGTCGTCAGCGCGGACCATTTCAGCGTTTGGCGTCTTGCTGTGGTTGGTGTAGCGCCCTGCAGGTGTGCGCTTGCCGTCGATACGGCCGACCGC